>ERZ772927.262-NODE-262-length-27426-cov-4.77169_pt1 | contig 27426 bp, 21 predicted proteins | sample MGYA00512115_ERZ772927 | MGnify/ENA primary metagenome ERZ772927 (study PRJEB29015, sample SAMEA2737924) | human oral metagenome | biome: human oral; feature: human-associated habitat; material: dental | place: China | collected 2013 ... | reverse complement strand
TTGGGTTGAACACGGCTTGTTCTGGGCGGTTTTTGGTGGTTTGAGGCAGCTCTGCCGGTTCGGAGGCTGCGTGTCGGGTCTGGTGTTTGCGACCTCGTGGCCCCCTGCGACCTCGTGACCCCGTGGTGTCTGCAGGGTCTGCTCGCTGCCTGTCGGGCTCCCGCCCAGGCCTAGGATGCTGTCGAAGGGTGGCATGCATGTGGCGGTGGTGGTGAGCTGGCTGGTGCCGTCGTAGGGGACGAGGTAGACGCGTTCGAAGAGCAGCTGGTTGAGCATGCGGCGGATGTGGTTGGGTGCATGATGGTAGGCACTGGCCATGTGCTGGGCGATGTCCAGTGCCTGGCTAACTAGTTCTTCTTTGTCTTCTAGGTCTTGTTCTAAGGTTTGTATACGATGGTTGGCAATGGTTAGGCTGCGGGTGATACGTTGTTGTTCTTTGCGTAGTAGCTCTACGGGGATGGCGTTCTCGTAGTGGGCCTGGAGGAGCTTGTGCTGGTGGCGCTCTAGCTTCTGCCGGGTGGCGGTGATCTGGGTCAGCTGCTGCTGGGTGTCGGCTACCAGCTGGGCCAGCTGGTAGCGGAGTGCCTGTTCCAGCTCCTCGCGCCGGGTGGACCGCAGGTGGATGCGCTGGTAGAGGCGTTCGACCTCGTCCTCTACGGTCTCGGTCAGGGTGGCGCGGAAGGTACAGTCCGGCTGTTTCCTGGAGTGCCTGCCCAGGCAGACGAAGTACTGGTAGGTGGTCTTCTTAGGCCTAGCGGTGGTGATGATCAGGCGGGAGCGGCAGATGCCGCAGTAGACAGTGGACTTCAGGTAGTGCGGGTGGCGGATGGTTCGCTCGCCGTTGACCCTGCCGGCCAGGATGGCCTGGATCTGCTGGAAGGTCTGCTGGTCCACCAGCGCCTGGTGGGTGCCGGGGTAGAGGCAGTCGTGGTAGACGACCTGGCCGGTGTAGAAGGGGTTGGACAGGATGCGGTGGAGGGACTGGATCGAGATCGGACGCTCCGGCAGGCGAGCCGTGGCCGGGACGGTCAGCCCTCGGCTATTCAGCTCGGCAGCCAGAGACTTAAGCGTGTAGTCGCCGGTGGCGTAGGCGGTGAACGCCCAGGTGATGAGCTCGGCCCGGTCCGGGTCGATGGTGGCGACGTGGGCCTCGCGGCCGTTACTGGTCGTAGTGGTGTTGCGGTATCCCAGGGGTGCCTTGCCGATGCAGCCGCCGTTGCGTGCCTTCTCGCTCATGCCTTTCTTGACCTCGCTCGACAGGTTGTTCGAGTAGAACTCCGAGATGCTGGCCATGATGCCGTGCAGCAGCATGCCGCCGGGGGTCTGGTCGATGTTCTCGGACGTGGAGATCAGGCGGGTGCCGAGCTCGTGGAACCGCTGGTTGAGGACGACGTCGTCGGCGCGGTTGCGGGCCAGGCGGTCGAGCTTGTGGACGATGACGTAGTCGACGGTCTCACCGCTGGCGATGGCCTCCTCCAGGTAGCGCAGCATGGCCTGCAGGGCCGGGCGACGGGTGGAGGTGCCCGAGGCGCCGCGCTCGACGAACTCCTTGACAATGGTCGCGCCGACGGTCTTGGCCTTGCGTTTGTTAGCCGCCCGCTGGGCGGGGATGGAGAAGCCCTCTTCGTGGCCGCCGCGCTGGGCCTGCTCGCGGGTGGACACCCGCAGGTAGGACACGGCTCGCTTGGGGGTGAGTTCCTGGGCCAGGAGCGCCATGGCGTCCTGGCTGGCAAATGGTGTTGTGAATGTATTCATGTCTTCATTGACGCTCTCCTCGTGCGGGATGTCCAGGGCTCTGCGTGGTTCCCCTGCAGGAGATCTATTGGGCGCTTCTCCCGGGTTCTGCGGATTCGGGGAGTCGGTGTCGGTGGGGCGCTGTGTCATGGGGGATCCTCCTCTGCCTGGTCGGTGGTTGGTGGTCCGTCGCGGATGATCTCCGGCAGCTGCTGCTGGGTGGTGACAGCGAACAGGTGGGGGTTCAGACCGGGCTGGTCGGCCAGGTATCGCTGGAGCTGGCGCTGGCGCCTGTCGTGGGGGACGATCCACAGGGTGACCGGGAAGACGCCGCCCGCCTGCTGCTCGATACCGGTGGCGTAGTAGGCCTGGTAGCGGTAGCAGGCGGTGATGACGCGGGCTGGGTTCTCGGTGTCCAGGTCGACCTCGATGAAGTAGTGGTCCTGGTAGCCGGGGCTGGTGACCACGGCGTGCAGGTCGGGTCGCAGGGTCAGGTGCTGGCCGCCCGTGCCCAGGTGGGAGCGCCAGCAGTCCGGCTCGGTGGTGACGGTGGCGGTGGTGCCGGGTAGCTGGCGGACGGTCTCGTCGATAATGGTGCGAGTCTCAGTGATGGCTAGTAGATGGGCCAGGAAGCTGGTCGAGACGGCCTGGTTGCGCTGGCGTCTGGCCCGGCCGGTCAGGGTGCGTGCCCCGTGGGTGGTCAGAGCCCAGATGCTGGCGGTGGAGCCGCCCCGCCAGCCGCCGACGCGGCGCTCCAACCTGGTCACCAGATGCTGTTCCAGCAGCCGGTTGAGGTGACGCAGGGTCTGACGGGTAGCCGAGCGCAGGCTGGTGTAGGCGTCAGCGGTCAGTCGGGCCAGCTGGGTGGTGGTGGCGAACCTGTGCGCCTGCAGCAGCCCCAGCAGGCGCGGGTAGATCGGGTGGTCGAGAGTGGTGGGTCGGTTCAGGGACTGGTTCATGAGAGGCTCCTTTCCTTGCTATCCGGGTATCTGGTTGCCACCGGGTGGGTCGGTGCGCCTGTCCGTACGGGAGGCGTCCGGCGTGGCGGGGTCAGTCACCGTCCTCTACGGCGGCGGTTTCGGCGGGGTACGGGGGTTCTCTGGTGCTGGTCGGTGGTGGCGGCGTGTCTGCCGGTCTGTCGCCCGACCCGTCTCGGGTTCTTATCGGCGTCGGCGGCCGATAGGGCCCGGCTGGCCGGGTTTGTCCGACTGGTTCGGTGGCGGGTCCGGGTGGTGGTTCGTCTGCTGTGTGCGGCTGGTCAGGGCGAGTAGCTGCTGCTCGGTTCGGGCGGCTGGGACGCCGTAGCGCTGGTGGCTGGCGGCGTACAGGGACGCTGGTTCCTGGTGGGCCGGTGGTGCGGGTCTGGTGGTGACGGACAGCCAGCCGGTGGACCGCCCCTGCTGCATCAGGGTGGCGTAGGCGTGGTAGGCGGGCAGCCCGATGAAGTCCTGGGCCTCCAGTTCTGGTGCCAGGTGGGCGGCCGCGGCGGCGTCGGTGCCGGACAGGCCGAAGTAGATCTTGTTGCGGGCGTTGGTCTCCAGGGCCTGGACCATGGACGGGCTCAGCTGGGCGCGGTACTGGTGGGCCAGGTGCAGGGCCCCGCCCAGGGACCGGGCCTGGGCCAGTGCCTCGGACAGGTCGCCGGGCAGGCCGTTGATGAAGTCGTGGGCCTCGTCGATGTAGACGGAGACGACGTGGCGGCGTTCGGGCGGCAGCGCCTGGCGGGCCAGCAGCCGTGACCACAGCTGTCCGACCAGCAGGCTTCCCAGTAGGCGGGCGGCCTCCGCCCCGAGCAGGCCGCGGTTGAGGTTGACCACCACGATCCGTTTGCGGGTGAACAGCTCCTCGATCGTGAAGCGTGGAGCGCTCTGTCCCAGCACGGCGCGCAGGTGGGGCCGCAGGATGAGCTGGCGCAGCTTGTTGAGCACCGGGGCGATCTCCACCGCCTGCGCCTGTGGTCTCTTGACCTCGTAGGCGGCCCAGAAGGCGCCGGTGCCCAGCGGGTCGTCCTGGTCGTCCAGTACCCGGCGCCGGAAGGCCGGGTCGGTCAGGAGCGGCGGCAGCCACAGTAGGTTGGCGTCCGGCGTGCGCGCCAGGGTCAGCAGTGCTGCGTTGAGGACGTCGGCGGTGCGGACGCCCCAGTGCTCACGGAACAGTGCTGCCAGCGTTCCCAGCAGGCTGTCGGCGGTCACTGGTGCCAGGCGGGCTGGCCCGGCCAACGGATTCAACCCCACCGGAGCAGGATTGGTCGGGTCGATCACCACCACGTCCTCGTGGCGGCCCTCCGGGACGCGGGCCAGCAGGTCGGTCGCCAGGTCGCCTTTGGGGTCGAGCAGCAGCACCGCCCGGTGGGCCTCGATGTCGGCGAGGGCCAGCGACAACAGCACGGTTGACTTCCCGGTACCGGTGGGACCCAGCAGGTGGGTATGGAAGACTGCGTCACGAATTGGAATCGCGACGGGCTGCCTGAACCCTGGGGTGCTGGTCAGGCCAATGACCCGCTCGGACCTCACCAGACTGGCTGGTGGCGGCAGCAGACGCGGGTGCAGGTCGCCGAGGAGCGGTAGCGGCGGCTCGCCGATCGGCCAGCCGCACAGGGCCGCTAGCTGCCCCGAGCGCAGACGCAGCGGCCAGGCCCACGGGCGTGACGCCCGGTTGAGTCTGTCCGGCGTCTCGGCGCTCAGGCGGAACCGGGCCCGGGGCGTCTCGACGATCCGCAGCGCCCCCAGCAGCCGGGAGAACAACTGGTGCGCCTGGGTGGGCGTGCCGGTATGTCCCAGGCGCAGGCAGGCCGCCGCCCCGTGCTGCTCGCTGGTCGTCCTGGTCGGACGCTCCAGTGGTCTCGGAGCGGGCTGGCTCAGGAACAGCTCACGCCAGCCCGGTGCTGGTGGCCCGGTGAAGGACGACGACGGCAGGCGGCGTCCGATCAGCAGCTGCACCACCGCCTGCTGGTTCTCGTGCAGGCCGCTCAGGCAGGCGTACAGCGCCCGGGTCGCCGCTATGACACGATCCGCTGACGTGCTGACATGGCTGCCGCGGACCTGCAGCCGTACCGCCTGGCCCACCGCCAGACGCTGTCGCTGAGGACGGTGCAGCCGTACCGGCAGGTGATGGCCCAGCAGCTGCTCGAGCTCAACGGCCCGACCCGGTTGGCAACCGACCAGCCAGCACGCCCCACCGGCCCAGGCCCGCAGCTCCAGCACCACCGGCCCCACCTCGACGGCGGTAGTCAGGCGCTCCAGCGCCGCCGCGCCCACCGCGGGTGCCGCCGGGCTGTCCCAGGCCAGCTCCTGCCACCGCCAGGTCCCGTTCACGACCTGTCCTCCGTCTGAGGAGGCTCGCTCCCGGCACCAGCCGGCCGAAGGGTCCTCGCCGTCTCGTCCGGGTCGGTTGTCGCAGCCTCCTGCTCGGCGTGGTGCAGGGCCAGCACCAGCAGGACCCGAGCCAGCACCTCGACGTCGATCTTCCGACGCCACGAGGCCACTGCCCGGTACCGCCGCTGAGTACCGCGACCGCTGCTCCTCCTGCTCCGGTAGGTCATGACCGCCTCCGCCTGCTTCTTCTCACCAGCGCCGCAGGTACCAGCGCACGACGGCCATGACCGCGGCCACGGCGCCTGCGGCCGCCAGGGCCCACCAGTAGCGGCAGATCAGGTCCACCGTCCACGTCAGCAGCACGACGCCACCGAACACGTACAGGCAGCTCCTCCAGAACCTCGCCGCGAACGAGCGCGGCCCGCCACCGTCCGGCATGCTTGACCCCTCTCACGACCCGTCCCTGTCTGCGTGGTCACGCCCGTCCTCGTCCCGTCCGGCTCTCTCGCTGTACCGTGGTACGGGGTAGCCGGGGATGTGGATGTCCGAGGGGATCTGGTTGCCCCAGACGGCCCAGTTCCTGTTGCTGGGTGGGTGGCGTCTGGCGAAGAGCTCGAGGTAGGGCCCGTGGCTGATCCGCTCGATGACGGCGAACTGCTCCTCGGGCTTGTGGGAGTGGTCCTGGAGGGGCGCGAACATCCAGGTCGGCTGGGAGTGGTATGCCACGGGCGCCCGTCCCCGGGTGGCGAGGATGAGGTGCTCGGTGGCGTTGCGCAGGTAGTTGCCCAGGGTGAAGCGTGGCTTGATCCAGGTCAGTGGGGAGCGTGGGGTGAAGCCCCAGGCCTCTGCCAGGTCGTAGCCGGCTCTCAGGGTGGCGTTGGTGACCCACAGCCACAGGTGGGCGTCCGGCTGGGCGAGCTGGGCCACGGGGAGGCCGCGGATCTGGTCGAGGGTCATGAGGTCGTAGTGGCGGGAGGCGCCAAGGGGCCCGCGTTGGTGGGTGTCCCAGGGCGGGTCGGCCAGGATGGTACGGAAGCGTGGGCCGCTGTAGGCGGCGGGCGCGCCGGGGCCGTCCTTCCCCTGGTTGTTCTGGGGGTGGTGTCCTGTGTCGTGCATGGCGGGTCTCCTTGTCTCCCCTCCTTCTGCTCCTGGTGGAGGGGTGTTAGTGATTCTGTTACGGCTGCGAAAGGGCTCTAGAGGAGGTTCTTGTGGCCTGTAATGCCTCTTTCGATGTCCTGCGGTTGCCGTTGCCCTCTAGTGAGCCTGAGAGCGTGCGTGATGGCAATAGGTGCGGTTGGTGTTTCTTTTGGCGGTCGGACGGGCGGGCTGGGGCTGGCTCCTCCTGGTGGGGGTGCGGGTTCCCCGGGTTTGTGGTCGTGGGTGCGAGTGATGTGGAAATGACGACAGGCGGTCCTGCCCGGCCGGTGGTTCCCGGGGCGCTAGGGCGTGGGCGGGGGTGTGGTTGTCCGCTCCTCTTTCTCCTGCCTGGCGCCCCGGGATCCCGTTCCTGGAGGGGTTGCCTGCCCCCTTGTCGTGTCAGCGCCGGTCGTGGTGCTGGTGGTGGAGCGCGGTGCGGATCATGGCGGTGGCGGCCTGGAGGGCCGCCTGGTCCTGGGCGTACCTGGCCGTGGCGGTGCGGGCCCACAGGCCGCTGGTGGTGTCGTCCAGGGCCCTGCCTGCGGGGTGGGCGCGCATGCAGGCCTGGCGGCGGGCGGCCTGGTGGTCGTGGCGGTGGCGGGCACGGCGGGCCAGGAGGGTGAGCAGCGCCAGGGCGGTGGGTACGGCGAGCGCGACCAGGGTTGTGGTGTCCATGGGCGGGGTCTCCTTCGGTTCTCCTGCTGGGTGGTCTCGGGGGCTGGTGGTCCTAGAGGGTGGTGATGGTCCGGGCGGCGGTGGCGGCGTAGGTGTGGATGATGGCGTCGTAGTAGGGGGCGGCCGTGGGGGCGACCTGGTAGAGCTGGTCCGCCAGGGCGCCCAGGGCGGCGAGGTTGTGCATGGCGCTGGCGGCCAGGAGGGCTCGGGCCTGGTCCGTGGCGTGAGCCAGCTCGGTGCGCGCCTCCAGGGCGGCCAGGTCGCGGCGTCGGGCGCGCGCCAGGACCCGGGGGCGCTGGCCAGCCGTGGGAGCAGGGTCCTGCGGAGCGGTGATGTCGGTGGGCACGGGAACGATCCCCTTCCTGCATGGTGGGGCTGGCGGTTCCGGCCCCGGTGGGACCAGGAGACCTCGCGGCAGGGGTCCGAGTCGTGACAAAAAAGTGCACCCAGGTGTCTGGGTGCGGGATACTGGGTGTGTGGTGCCGGAGAACAGGTCTGAGGACGGGTTGCTGGAGGGCGTCTTCGCCCTGGGCGCCGGTGATAACGAGGCGGCGGCCCAGGTCGCACTGGAGGGACGGTTGCTGGGTGAGCTGCTGGCTCTGCGCAAGGCGACCGGTGTCCTGACAGTGCAGAAGTTCGGCCGGTTCGAGGCTCTGCGGCTGGTGTGCGGCGGGGGCGACCTGCTGGACGCCTACCTGATGTTCCAGCGGGAGCTGGAGCGCTACCGGCACGCCGGACGCAACGAGGCGGCGGCCGCCCTGTCCGTCTCCTCGCCCGCCGACTCGGTGCTGGATCGTCTCCAGCTGACTGCCGAGGCTCTCTCGCCGGGGGACGAGTGGCGGGACCAGCGCACGGCCAGGCGGTGGAGCGACGCGGGTATGCCGGTGATCGCGCGGGACCTGGTCTACTTTGCCCGGGTCAGCGGGAGACTGGGTGGCGAGACGCTGTCCGTCACCCTGGGCGGTGACGCAGAGGCAGGCCTGACGGTGGTGGTCGACCAGGTGGCGGGCACCGCCCTGCCGGTGCGGTCCCCGTTAGTCCAGGTCTGGCACTACCCGGGTGGTGAGGAGCCGCGTCAGGTCGAGGTGGACCTGGACCGCTACGGCAGCGCCACCGTGAGGCACCCGGACCGGACAATGCGTCGTTACCGCCTGCTCCTGGACCTGCCTGCCGTCCCGCCCGACGACGGTGGTACCGCAGACGACGACGTCCCCCTCCTGACCGTGTCCGTTACAGGGAGGGACGCGCCTATGCGCACCGTCTTCTTCGAGGACTGCTCCCGCCTGCCTCCCGGCTGCCACGCCCGTCTCGCCTGCTACCGCAGTATCGTCACCGTGGACGTAGTGAAAGACGGTGGGGACGACGCCGGTTAGGGTCGTCCCCGACGCGGGATCGTGTTGTGATTTACAACATAGAATAAGGCTTGTGGCGTAAACCTCTTGTGTGGTCCGCCACTCGCGATGTAACCTTCCTGCCGGTCATACGCGTCCGGGCGGTACCGTCGCCTGGACGCACTGCTGCTCGCCCCTGGCTCACGGGATCCGGGTACGGCGCACCCCTGCGCGTGCTGCCGGACCTTCGTGCGCGAGGCGGGGGCCAGCGCCAGCTACACGACCGGACAGGCCTTTCTTCAGGGGAGATGTGAGGAAATGACGTTCACGCGACGTGGACACCAGGGGCGTACCCGGTGACCGGGCACCACCCCACGCAGACACCTCACCCCACACCACGGGCCGAGCAGACCGGTGGACGACCCCACTACGCGCCCGCCGCCCACGCCATCACCTGGACTCCCCGCTGCGCACACGCACCAGGCCACCCACCGCGAGCAGGACCCACTGCCCCAGAACCCGACAGCAAGCACGTGCGCAACCCGCGACCGCCCACGCCGCGACACCACCGCACGTAACGGGTCCCCCTAGAAAGCAGAGACAGTAGACAAGCTCTTAGCAGCGAGACTCCAGTCCGGATCTGAACCCCAGGGATTGTCATAACTAACGCCACCATTTATAATGGTTCGCGCAGTTATGAGTGAAACAATACCATCAGCGCCGGACCGTGAGACCACGTCAGAATCGGTTGATCCTGCACGCGAGATGGGATCTCAAGCGGTTCATGCGGTTTGTCCTCACTGTCAAAGAGAGTTGTTTAAACAGCCCCTTAACTCAACAGCATCGCGTCAGGATGCGAGACAAGAGAGTATAGCAGATATGTCGTATGCAGTAGTGTCAGAGCCTACCAGCGTTGGTTATGGCGAAGAAACGGAGACATCGCCTCCCGTTGTACTGAAAGACGTTGATCGCGACCAGTTATCAAAAGATATTGCCCTCGTCCGTAAGGAGCTTACTAAAGCAAGTGAGCCTTCTCCAGCATACCGTCGGTGGCGTCAGGCTGTAGAGGAAAGTGATGCGACATTCGTCGACGATCCTCCTATCGTCCCATGGTCTCTTTTTGTTGATGAAGACTAGAACAATCTACCAGAAAGAGAACTATGCGTTACATGTCCTCATATTCGCCCAACGAGTGGCGGTGCTTCCATTCTCTATGTACTCAGCGTAGCTGGATGGTTCGGCGCGTCGATAAGGTCTCGGTCGTAGACCGTGATCGAATCCAGCTGAATATGACGTTCACGATCGATAATCGCCGCATTCGCGAATGTTTAAAAAAGCACGGTTTCGACGACGCAAACATGGAACAGGTTCCATTGCCGCTTTTTTTGTGGAAGAAAGAACCTGTTCTTGATGTTGACGTCAAGAGCGACTCCGGTCGACGACTGCCAGTCGCGTCGAAAGACGCAAATACTTATTTTGCGCGATGCATGCTACTTGCGCAGGCCAAAATGGATGAACTTGACGGCTGGGAGTGCATGTGTCGATTCGCCAGGTTTCATTCAGACCTTGATACAATATTAGTTCAGAATGATCTTACGAGATTGACTGCTATGGTTGACGATCTTGATAGACTGACTGTAAGTAGTTTGCGACTTACAGAGCTCGAGAATGAACAGCTACAGTATTTCAGATACTGGGTTCATTTTTTGACAAATGGCGGCAGGCAACTATTGTCTACCTTTATGCGTTTTTATGTATTTCTAGTCTATATTGACTTCGAACCAAATGCCGATATTCAAGTAATCAGTTGTCGACTTGTGTACAAGTGTAAGTTCACGCTTGACCAGCCTCGCTTCGGTCGATCCAGCTATAAGCATGATATTCTTACTACGGGGTTTGATAATCTTGATCGTCGAGTGCACGTGCGCGTCGAAGCGCCTGAAGGACTGAGAATATCTAAAATAGAACTCATTGATCAACAACAGGCAAATAAGCGCTACACTGATAAAGACGTGCAGTCTATTCTTACCCCGAATCTTGTTGAGCTAGTAAGGACCAGGGACACTAGCGCCCATGTGATGAATTTACGTATCCATTATATGCCGCAAAGATCTGCATTTATTGTACCGTCTATGTTCCTCGCAGTTGCATATGCATTTAGTCTGGTGGTATCGCTTCTTTTTATTTGCTTCAATCGCGAGGTTTCCACGCCTTCACCTTTCGCAGGCGTGGGTCTTCTGGCTATCGGCTCAGCGTTCCTTACACGCGACTTCAAACACGACATAGCCGCTCACGTGTGTGAACGCAGTCGTAACGTGTTCGCAATTATATCTTTGTTCATATTTGTATATAGCATTATGATTGGTGTTGTCGGAACTCATACGACAGTGGTGGTCGGTCTAATTATACTTGTTGCGGTATTGATTTATATTATGAGTACTGGAATTGCGATATGGAAAATGTGTCGCGAAGTGAAGAGAGGTTGCAGAATAGAAAGCTGAGTTCCCTACCATCTTTCTCCCCCAGCGTTCTCCCTGGACTTCCGTCCCCCCTCGCGGTTGTCTGTCTGGTGCCCGCCCGTCCCTCGGGCGGTGTACCAGACCAGACGAAGCGCGGAGGAGGAGCCCAGCCATGCACAACCACCCAGTCTGGGTGAACAGGTCCTGTCCAGCCTGGTGTATCGCCATCCACGATCCGGAGGATCCTCCGTCAGAGTATCTGCACGAAGCTCTCTGCCGTGAGGTTCCCTGTGTCGTCCTAAAGCGCCGCACCAACGAGGACGGTACCGTGTTACGTAATCCTGCTGCTGCAACATTGTACCTTGAACAGTACCGCTACGCCGCAGACCGTGATACCTGGCTCTATCTCGGAGACGGGTTCCACGGCTTCGACCTGAGCTCGGAGAGCGCGCGGCGGCTGACAGCCATGCTGCTGATGTATCTGGAGGAGGTGGATGAGGCGGTGTAGACGCATAGGGTAAATCCATAGTTCAGGAGAGGAGTAGCCTCTCTTGAGTTTTCTTTTGCGCGCTGCGCGTTGCTCTGTCATGTCTCAGTTCTCGCGATCTATTGCCTGCCTGGTGGCATAATCACAACCACTTTGCTACAATAGCATACAGAAATGAGTCGCCGTTCGGACAAGCCCACTAGCTCTGTCTCCACCGTTCATCGCCTGCGCAGGGCCAAGGCGGCACTGCTCGCTGTCTCGCTGACGCTTGCCGGCATCCTGCTCATCATGTCCAACGGGTGGCTGTCCGGGCAGGATCTCGGCACATGGAGCTGGCTACACGCCCTGCCACTCGGTGAACTCGGCGGGACGCTGTTCGGCGCCGGGCTACTCAGCACTCTTTTTGAATACACCTTCCACCGGGACCAGGAGGAGGCTACCGTGGAACAGTTCCGGCAGACGATCCACGACGAGGTACCTGCCTTGCGCGACGCCGTGATTGAGGCCTTCCGGTTCCAGCGCCAGGACGTGGGTCGGATCGCGACACCGGAGCTGTTGGACGACCTGGCCGAGACAAGCCTGGGACTGCGCTTCGGTGACGCAGCCTTCGGTCGGGAGGTGTATGGGGATATTAAGCACCAGGCTATCACGGCGGAGGAACGCTGGTACGATGCTCGTATTGACGCAACCCTAGCTATAGCTAGGGTTAGAGGCGAAGCCTCTAACCCTTTCTTCGACTTAATTGTTCGCTGGGAGTATCAAGTGGTACCGCGGCACCGATTCCGGAAGTTCGCGGTGGTGTCAGACCGACGGCGCTACGAGGAGCTGGTGGCCCAGCGCGGGGAGACGAGCGTGTGGTATCGCCGGCCAGCGGCCGGGTTTGACGTCACCGACCCAGAGGTATTCGCGCTGGAGCAGTTCACCGTGGACGGAGACGAAGTATCTTTCGAGCGCCAGGTAGACGATGTGTCACAGGTCTACGTGGTGGACCTCGGAGAAGAAGTCGTTCAACGAGGTGAACCAGTAGTGGTGTCGTTCCGGTTTAGAACCACTGCGCCGCAGGACGGGCATACTTTTCACCTGAATGTAGACCGACCAACCAAAGGGCTAGAGGTGGAACTGCATTATGATCCGGCAGCTGTGGCTCGCGTGCGTTTGATGGACTTCGCATCACGGGGAGATGGCGGTCGCATATCAGAGGAGCCGGAGCATACTGTCGTGCGTTACCGGTACGATGGGTGGCTGTTTCCGCGGGCGGGGCTGGTCTTTGTTTGGACGCTACTAGGGGAACGACGGCAAGCGGTGAGTCATCCTCCACGGAAAGGACACAGGCCAATAGCCCTTCGTGACAGTGATGCCCACCAAGCGAAGGTCACCTGACGGGCATCACTGCAGTGTGTGTGTATGTATGCCAATGCTTAGCTTCAGCAACCGCCCATAGCATCCACCTCCTCCCGTCTGGCCTGCCGGACACCATCGATGCTACTCATAAGTATGTAGACTCTCAAGTGGCATCCGTTCACGCTGGGCTACATGGCCCAGGGAGAACTCCAGCGGACGGTGGGCGCGAACCTGCGCGCCTGGCGCCACGCCCGCGGCCTGAGCCAAGAAGCCTTCGCCGAGGTCCTGGGCGTGCACCGCACCTACATGGGCGGTGTCGAGCGAGGCGAGCGCAACCTCACCCTGCGCAGCCTGGAACGCATCGCCGAGGTACTGGAGGTGGACCCCCGGAAGCTGCTGGAACCGGTGGGGTGAGCAACCTCACTACGAGGAAGGCCGGGCTACTCTCCCCGCACCACCTTCTGCACCGTGCTCCTGCTGACCCCGAGCTGTCTCGCCGTGCCCTTGATCGTCCCGACAGCGGCGTAGGCCTGGCGAACCCGCTGGCGGAAGGACTCATCGGCGATGTCGGTGCGCAGCCTCAGACCAGCACGCTTCAGGTGACGAGCCACGGTCTGCCGATGGAAGCCAAACCGCTGAGCGAGCTCCTTGACCGTGCAGCCGGCCTGGTATAGCTCCACCATCTCCTCAACCAGCTCAGGCCTGAGGTAGCGGTTGATGCGCCGGGGCGCAGACACGGTAGCCCTGCCGCCGTCAGGACCCTCGGTATCAGCAGCCCGGTCAGGGGAGCCACCCGAACCCTCCTGGGCAGCATGCTGCATCACGTACCGCCAGCAGGCTTCCCAAAGGTTAGAGTGGGATAGGGTTGCGCCGACCAGGTGTTCGACACTCAAACCCACGTCCTGAGAGACCTCAGGCGTGGGTTTTTGGGTTGAACACGGCTTGTTCTGGGCGGTTTTTGGTGGTTTGAGGCAGCTCTGCTGGTTCGGAGGCTGTCTGCCAGGTCTGGTGTTTGCGACCTCATGACCCCCTGCGACCTGGCGACCCCTGCCGGCCGGTGCGCACGGGCACCGCCGCCCTGGCACCAGCGACTCCCCACCTCCTTCCCCAGGGCGCCAACCCGGGCCAGCTCCCGACGTCGCTCATGCCGCGGTCCCTTCGTGAGGCAGAGGGGCGACGGTTCTCCCCGCCCCCTGTCCGCGGCAGAGGAGCCGAGTGCTGGCACCAGCAGGCCTGCAGTCAGGCGCCACCAGGGCCGCGCACCGGCGACGGGACGGGAGTCGCGCATCCTGACAAAACCTGCCCGTAGAGGGAATAACAAGCACGCCTTGTGGGTTAGCCTTGGTACAGGTGTTACCCAGGCTCCTCCCGGGAACCAGCCTCCGCCCCACAGGCTGCGCCCCGCCAGACGGAAGTGCCCGGAGCACCGGGGAGAGGAAGGAGCGAGGTGAACCGTCATGGCCTACAGCCCCACAATGCTGGCCAACAATATCCTAATGCGGTCTTTCAGCGAGCGTCGCTACATCTCGCCCATGAAGCTCCAGAAGATCCTCTACTTCACCGCCGCCCAGTACGCCAAGCGCACAGGCTCCCAGCTCCTGGCCGAGCGGTTCCAGACCTGGGCGTACGGCCCGGTCGCCTACTCCGCCTACGACGAGTTCCGCCCCTTTGCCAAGAAGGGCATTAGACGCTTTGCACGCGACGCCGCCGGCAACGCTCTCGTCGTGGACGAGGATGCCGACGCAGACCTGCGTGACTGCCTCGACGAGGTCTGGGAGGCCACCAAACGCCGCAGCGCCATCGATCTCTCCGAGCTCACGCACGCAGAAGGATCCGCCTGGTACAAGGCCTACCAGGACGACCGCGACGTCCTTGACCCGGACGAGATCACTGCGGACAGGACCTATCTGGCCGACCTAGGGCTCACCTGTTGAGCACCAAGGAAGGGAAAACCACGGCCGAGGGCAGGAAGAAGCCCAAGGCGGTACCCGTCATCTCGGGAGAGGAGGACGTACGCCTCCAGCCCGCTACCTCACCAGACGGCCGGACCGGTGAGGCCAGAGCGGCGACGGTGCCCGAGCCGGCAGCGAAGATGGCGCCAAGAGGCTACGAGCCCAAGAACCTGGTCGAGCACATCTCCATCAAACGCCTGAACTTTGCCCAACGGCTTATTGGATCATGCGTGTTCCTCATCACCGTGCTCGCGCTGGTCGGCTACTTCTTCCCCCGGGAGTCCGACCTGCTCTCGGGCGCGGTAGACACCCTCAAGCTCATTGTCACCACCGCCCTGGGGTTCGTCTTCGCCAGGACCCTCGACCGCGACAAGTAAGGAAACACGCCCAGGACCAGGAGCAAGGTGACATCCATCACCAGACCTGGCAAGGTGTGGAGCCACGTGGCGCCGGTAGGTGATTATCACCGCCCGGCAGTCCCGGCTGATGACGGGGCACCCGGGCGTCCACGCTCGCGCTCAGCTGGCCTGGGCAGCCCCTGCCACCAGGGCCCAAGCATCTATCTACCGGCGGCATTCCGTCCCACGCCAGGGCGACCCCTGCTACCAGGGGCCGGTGCGCACGTACCGCCGCCCCGGCACCAGCGACTCCCCACCTCCTTCCCAGGCCCGGCGTCGGCCCAGCCAGTGCCGTGCGTGTCCCGTGCCGCCGGGCGCGGCACCCCGGGGAACCCATACCCTGACCGTCGTTGACGCAGGTCAGGGCGCCTCCTTAACCACCGCATGACGCACTGGACCACGAGGCAACTGGCTCTTGTCGTCATCAGTCCGTTACTATGCGCGAGCAGGAGAACCCCACCACCCCTGCCGTCCCGACGGCTACAACCGCCCTCCCGCCGGGTAGCACCACGACCGAGGAGGTCATATGAGTACCCGATTCCGTAACACCCTCGCCGTCTTCGTCCTCACCGGCTCCCTGGCCCTGGCGGGCTGCGGCTCCGACTCCAAGGAAGCCAAGGAGACCTCCACCCCCGGGACCAGCACGTCCCAGCAGGCACAGGGTGAGGCCACGTCAGCGGCACCCGACACGAAGACGTCAACAGCGCCCGACACGAAGACGTCAGCCGCCCAGGGCACCACGGTCCCCGACGGTTACAAGGAGGTCACCGCTCCTACCGCCAAGATCACCTTCGCCGTCCCCCAGGACTGGGAGAACCTCGGAGAGCTCTCCGACAGCCAGCTTGAGGAGCTCGCCTCTAACGTGGACCAGAGCGTCGACCAGATAAAGACCCTGCTCGCTCAGCTCGACCTCTTTGTCATGGCTCAGACGCCGGACGAGGCCGGCATCACCCCCAACCTCAATGTCGCCAAGCAGACCGTCCCGACCTCTGTGGTCCCGGACCAGAAGACGGTCGAGTCCCTGCTCCAGAAGCAGAACGCGACGCTGGACTCCTACGAGACCGTCGAGACCGCCAACGGCCAGGGTGTGCGCAGCGCCTACACCCTGACCCAGGCAGGTAAGACGATCAAGGGCGTTATGCTCATCCTGCCCAACACCCAGAAGGCATTCACTGTGATCTACATCTCTGGGTCGACGGCGGAGGAGGTCAAGGGCTTCGCTGACATCGTGGTGCAGACCGCTCACTGAACGTGCTGAGCGTCCCCCACGCAGCGGTCACCGTGGCACGCAGGAGGAACCACTCGGAGAGGACCGACACCAGCCGGTGCGGGGTGCGGCAGTAGCCGTGCCCCGCACCGGTGCGGTCGACACCGGGTTCCCCTCACTCCCGAGGATACCTAGTCAGCAGGTTCCTCGCCCCTTGAAAGGCCCTGACGCCCGTTACCGGCCAGAACCTGCCCCCTCCAGGCCCGCGGGCAGCCGGACCAGACGATCACGCAGGTGACGCAGGAGCTCCACGACCTCCCCCGCAGAGCTGCGGGCCCGGGTGTAGACGAGCCCCCGCAGAAAGAGGCCGTCAAGACCCAGGTGCAGCTCCCTGGCAGCAGCCTCCGCCACGTCGGGCAGGGCCCCGCGCCGCCGTGGCGCTCACCGCCCGCATCTGAGTCCGCCACGCGCCCCCGCTGCCCACCACGCGCCCCCGCTCCTCCCTATACTCGGCTCCGTCCAGGCCGCTGACCGAGGGGACCACCATGACCGCACACTCACCGCGCTCGCGCGCCACAGTGGCCCTGGGACGCGCCGCGCGCCTCGCCGCCCGCCTGCGGGGCGGGGGCTCCGGCGGCACCGCCTTCCCCGGCCTGGTCATGGAGCGGGCCGACCCGGGCTTCCTGGCCCGGACCCTGGGAGCCCTGCCCCACGGCGTCATCGTGGTCTCCGGCACCAACGGCAAGACCACCACCACCAAGATGGTGGTCGACCTCCTGCGCGCGTCGGGCCTGCGGGTCTTCACCAACCGCACCGGCAGCAACTTCGTGCGCGGCGTGCTGGCCGCCCTGCTCACCGAGGTGGACGCCTCCGGCCACCTGGACGCCGACATCGCCGTCCTGGAGCTGGACGAGGCCCACGCCGTCCACTTCGTGCGGGCGATACGCCCACGCGCCTGCCTCCTGCTCAACGTCATGCGCGACCAGCTCGACCGCTTCGGCGAGATCGACTACACGGCCTCCCTACTGCACACAGTGGCCAAGGCCACCACCGGCGTCGTCGTGGTCAACGCGGACGACCCCCGCCTGGCCGCCCCCGCCTTCACCGAGGACCTCAGGGCGCGCGTCGCCTCCTTCGGCGCCGGGCCCGCGCTGCGATCCCTGTTCCTGTCCGACGACGACCTGCGCACCGGCCAGGTGAGCACCCTGACCGACGCCGCCCCCGGCGGGCAGGCCACCGTCCTCCTGGAGTCCCTGCACGGCCAGGACGCCGTCCTGTCCCTGGCACCCCACGTGGCGCAGGCCCCGGAGGCCCCCGGCGCACCGGGCGCCTCCGCCGCGTCCGGCACCCGCTCCACCCACGAGGTCACCTTCACCATCCCGGGTATCCACAACCAGCTCAACGCCTGCGCGGCCCTGGCCCTGGTCCTGGAGGTGCTGGGCCAGGACGCCGACGTCCCGGCGGCCCTGAGGGCCCTGTCGCACGTCCAGGCGGCCTTCGGGCGCGGGGAGGTCCTCCACCTCGACGGCCGGGAGGTCCAGCTGAGCCTGGTGAAGAACCCGGCGGGCTTCCGCATGGGGCTGCTGACCGCGGCCACGGCGCCCGGCCCCGAGACCGTCATGATCGCCATCAACGACGAGTACGCCGACGGCCGAGACATGTCCTGGCTGTGGGACGTGGACTTCTCGGCCCTGCGGGCCGAGGGCGTCGCGGTGGTCACCGGCGTACGCGCCTGGGACATGGCCCTGCGCCTGGCCTACGACGAGGTGCCTGCCGCCGCCGTCGAGCCGGACCTGTCCAGGGCCCTGGAGCGGGTGCGTACCGCCGCCCGCCAGGCCGACCGGCCCGTACGGATCTTCACCACCTACACGGCCATGCTGGCCCTACGCGCCCGGCTGGGCGAGATCACCGACGTCGAGGAGGTCATGAAGTGAGCACCCCCCAGGCCAGTGGCGGCGCGTCCGGCGCCGTGCGCTACGAGCACACCACCGACGGCCCCGCCCTGGGCAGGCTGCGCATCCTCCAGCTCTACCCCCGGGACATGAACATCTACGGGGACTGGGGCAACACCCTGACCCTGACGCGCCGGGCACAGTGGCGCGGGTACGACGTCGAGCTGCTCTCCTACGACCCCGGTGACAGCCTGCCTGGCGACGTCCACCTCCTGGTGGGCGGCGGCGGACAGGACTCCGGCCAGGAGAAGATCAAGGAGGACCTCGTCACCCGGGGTGCGGACCTGCGGGCCTGGGCGGCCGACGGCCTGCCCATGCTGGTCATCTGCGGCCTCTACCAGCTCTTCGGCCACCGGTTCACCACCTCCGAGGGCGCCGAGATCCCCGGGGTGAGCATTATCGACGCCGAGACCGTGGGCGGCCCCAGGCGACTGATCGGCAATATCACCCTGTCCACGGACCTGGGCACGGTGGTGGGCTACGAGAACCACTCGGGCCTGACCACCCTGGGACCGGGGGCCCGGCCCTTCGGGCGGGTCACGCAGGGGGACGGCAACAACGGCAAGGACGGTACGGAGGGGGCGCGAGTGCACTACGTCATCGGCACCTACCTGCACGGCTCCCTCCTGCCCAAGAACCCCGCCGTGGCCGACTGGCTACTTGAGCAGGCCTGCACGCGGGCCGGGGTCGAGTGGGTACCGGCCCAGCCGCAGGTCCCGGTGGCCCTGCCTGACGGGGCGGACCTGGCCACCGAGGCCGAGCGGGCCCGGAAGGTGGCCCGCTCCCGCCCCCGCTGAGCCCTCCACCCCACCCCGTCCCGCCCCCGTTCGCGAGAACGGTACTTATTGCTCGCGAGAACGGTACTTGTTTGTCGTGAGAACGGTACTTATTGCTCGTGAGAACGGGGGCTGTGGCTGACGGCAGTGCCGGTGCCGGACCTGCCCTAAGGAGCGCCGGGCCCGTGCGGCTTGCCGACGCGGAGCGCACTAGCCCGACGTGGAGCGCACCGGCCCGAGGCAGGCACCACACCTGAGCGCTACCTGGGCAGACACGACAGACAGGGGCACACACCCACCCAACAGTGAGGCACGTCACTCTAAGCGAGTGGCGCCCGGGCATGGCTGTCCGATATATTCCTACTCCGTTGCACGACGCCACGGCGTCGTGGGGCGCCTGGAGGATTCGCCTAGTGGCCTATGGCGCACGCTTGGAAAGCGTGTTGGGTGCAAGCCCTCGGGGGTTCGAATCCCCCATCCTCCGCCACCACCCCCGGGACCGCGACGGTTCCGGGGCCTTGTTTTATGTCCTTGTTCACACAGTGCCCCGCAGCTCGACCAGCACCTCGATCCGGCCGCCTGAGACCCACCCACGAGGGCACCCCTCCCACCAGCACGGGACGCAAGAGGCGTCCCGGTGAGTGCGTCCCGAATCAGATGCCGGCGTCGCCCCCGGGCGGCAGGTCTCTCGTGTCGAGGGGGGTGCGTGAGGTCATCAGATGCGTCCGACGACAGGCTGAAAACTCTTCCGCCTGCCCCGACGCAGCTCGGCGCCCAGGCGCCGGGCCTCAAGGGCCTTCCTAGCCTTCTCCGCCAGGTCCTGCTCCCTAGTACCGACCGGGGGGCGCAGGGCCGGGGTGGTCGGCTGGGTGGGGGAAGGTGGGGTAGGGGATGCCGTCGTCGTGGTCATGAGGATCCTCCTAGATGTGGTGGTCTACCTACCCTAGGGCGGCGGCCCCACGGATACCAGAGTGGCCGAGACAACACGGCGAGACCTTCCCCGCGGCTACCTCTTGGGGGACGCCACCCTGACCCTGGCGACCGAGATCCGCCCGCGCCGGCGCGTCAGGGACGCCTGACGACGCATCTCCTCGGCGGCCCGGGCGCTCGACTCCCGTGCCGCGCTCAGGGTGGCACTGCCCAGGGTCAGCCTCACCGGGACTGGTGTCGGCGCTGTCGTCGGCCTGACCGTCATGGGGACCACCCTTGTTCAGTGAGTAGTAGATCAGGCCCGAGCAGCGTCGGCCTGACCGTCATGGGGACCACCCTCCTCGTCACTGGGGACCTGGACCATGCACGGGAGTCTACGGGCAGACCACCCCAACACCAAGCAACATGGGATGTACATCATATTAATGGGGGTCGCGGTAGGCCAACCGTCCGCGCCCGCACCGCCCCACCAGCCGATTCGGCACCGCAGCTGTTGTCGGGTACACTGCTGCCCGGCCCCTCGTGCGGCGTTATCTCGCGAACTCCCCCAGGACCGGAAGGTAGCAAGGGTAAGCGGGCTCTGGCGGGTGCACGGGGGGTCCTTGACTCACCGCCGGTCCCAACCCCGGCCGCACTCCTGCACCTTCTCACACATCTCACTGCGCCACCGCTCCGGACCGCACCGCCGTCGCTACCCTCGCCCCGCCAGGGCGACGGCGGCGGGAGTCCCCAGACCCTGGTGACGTGGCGGAGAACGTCTATGAAGTTTAATGACATCGTTGCCACGGGACTCAAAAACATTCTCCCGACACACCTAGAGCCCTACACCCGCAAGGTGCTCGGTGAGGCGGCGCTGACCCGGTTGAGGTACCGGACGGGGGCCAACGCCGAGCCCCTCAGGCTCTCCCAGGCGGCAGTCCAGCTGGACCTCCTCATTGACCCTCCCCACGGCTCGCGACAACCGGTGAGAATAGACCTGCGCAGCAAGCTGCGTGAGGCACGCAAGCACCTCCATGACATAGACCACGGCCTGCCACTCACCTACGACCAGGCGCAGACAACTCTTACTCTTATTAAAGAGATTCTCAACATGGTCAACGCCCCGGACGGTGTCATCGCAATTGATCAGCTTGCAGAGACGCTTATACACTCCGCCAGCACCCCTCCTGCACCGTCCCGCACTAACCGCACCCAGCTGCCGCCCCGCACTAACCGTACCCAGCAGAAGACCTCCTGGCCGCACCCGACGGACACACCCCGCACGCGCACCCCTACAGGTGCTCCCCGTACGGAGTCCTCTCGCACGGAGGCGCCCCGGCCAGGGCCGGGCGCCGTCCAGGCCACCGCGAGACCGGACCACCCCTCGGCGTCACCGGCCCCCTCCCGCCCCTGGGGCAACCCGTTCGAGGACGTCGTGGTCGAGGCCTGGTGCACCCCCGTCATTAGCTACGCCCACGCGGTGGTGGGCCGGGGACTGAGCATGACCGTCCGCGTGTCCGCGCCCGCCGCCCAGGACACGGGCGGCACGCCCAGCACCCCGCCGTCCGACCGCTCCACCGTACCCGGGCGCCCCCGCGGCGCGACCGGCCTGAACCGCTCCCACCCCGCGACGCCCCCGGGCAGGCCGCTCGGCAGCCGCCTGCCGCGCACCGTCGCCGTCACGCTCAGGATCCGTCACGAGCAGGGGTACGAGCTCACCGAGCCGTGGCACCTGACGTGGGACACCGCCAGCCACCCCGTCCTGAAGGCGACCCGCCGCCTGCCCCTCAACCGGGCAGGCCTGTTCCGGGTGACCCGGGAGGGGCGCGCCCGCATCCAGGTCACGCTGGACGCTCGGCCCCAGGCCTCCGCCCGGCCGTATCCCGGGGCCCTCGTCCAGCCAAGGTCCCAGGCCTCCGCCCGGCCGTATCCCGGGGCCGGGCCAGCCTCCTCGGCGACCCGCGCCCAGGCGACCCGCTACTCGGTGACCCGTCTTCCCGGCGCACTGACCGTCCTGCCTCCCCGGCGGTGGATACTGGCCGGGGACACGACGTGGGCCGGGGACGCCCTGGCCACCTTCGTCCAGCCGACCCAGTCCGCCGTCCGGACCCTGGCGGCCGAGGTGCTGGGGCGCCTGCACCCGGGCAGTCCCGCCGGCCCACCACGGGCCAACGCGCCACGCGCCACCACCCGCCCGTCCCCGGGCGGCCCCGGCTCACCCGAGGAGGCCGACGCCCTCGTCTACGCCGTCCTGGCAGCCCTGCACCGTCGCGGGCTCCGGGCCACCCAGCCCTCCGCGCCGTGGGACCGCGTGGCCTTACCCATACGTCCGGGCGCCTCCCTGCTCGCCCTGCGCCGGGGCAGCACGCTGGAGCTGGCCGTCCTCATCGCCAGCGTACTGGAGCACCTGGAGGTACCCGCCCTGCTCCTCCTAACGCCCACGCACGTCCTCGTGGGCTACCAGCGCCAGGCCGGCGCAGTGGCGCCCTCCTCGTCCGAGGCGGTCATTGACCTGGTCAGGCGGGGCGCGGTGGAGCTCATTGACCCCGCCCTCCTGGCCTTCAACGACCTCGCGCCCAGCCAGGAGGGCCCCAGGACGGTCCTCACCCCGGCGGACCTCGCGCTCACGGTCTCGATCGGCGCCGCACGGGCAGGCAGGATCCTCCCCCAACCCGATCCGGGCCACCAGGGCCCCACGACGCAGGTCCCGGCACCCACCAGCGCCCCCACCCCGGTACCCGCCCGCCCAGGGGCCGCGTCCGCGGACCAGCCGACCGGCCCCGGCCCCAGCAGTGCAGACCCAACCGGCCCCGGCCCAGACGGCACCACGGCTACCGGCCCGGTACCTCAGCGCGTCGAGGAGTGGAAGCAGAGCCTCCTCGATCTGAGCACATACAACCCTCTTATACATATTCCATCATACAATAACAATATTCCATCTGCCGGCAATATGCCCAAGGATGTCGTCGAGCTCCTCATGCCCGGGCACCTCGTCAGCCAGCTGGAGGACCGGGTCAACGCCAAGGACCTTATCGCCCTGGTCCCGGCCGACTCGGACGTCCGGCAGGGCACCCCCCAGGCAGACGCCCTGGCCACCACCCTGCTCACCGAGCACAGGACGGTGCAGGTCAACCTGGCCACCAGGCACTACCAGTCCGTCCTCGCCTCCCTCACGGACCGTTCCCAGAGCTCCATGAGCGAGACCGGGGCCAGCAACCTCTACCTGGCTATCGGGACCCTGAGGTGGCAGACGTCCGAGAAGCAGGTGCGCTCACCGCTCATCCTCATCCCGGTCACCCTCGGCCTCACCGATGAGGGCTACGTCCTGACCCCTGACGAGACGGTGGTCTCCACCCCGAACCACTCCCTGGTCACCCGCTTCAAGGCCGACACCGGCATCGAGCTCACCGAGCTGGTCAACCCGCAGCGGGACAGGCACGGCATTGACGTGGACGCCACCATGAAGGCAATCCGCCGCAGGCTCCACCAGGCGCACAAGGACAAGGAGGTCACCCTCACCCCCACCGTCCACCTCGGGCTGTTCCGCTTCTCCCCCTACCGGATGTGGCAGGACCTGGAGGACTCCTGGCGCACCCTCGCCGCCAACCCGCTGGTGTCCCACCTCATTGAGGCCCCCGGGCACGACTTCGCCGACCCGGCAGGGGTGCCCGCCAGCGAGCCCGGCCTCGACGCCGTCGTCGAGGACCTGCCCCTGACCGCCGACGCCACCCAGGCCCGGGTCGTGGCCGAGGCCGTGACCGGGCACAGCCTCGTGGTGGAGGGGCCGCCAGGGACGGGCAAGTCCCAGACGGTCGCCAACCTCGTCTTCCGGGCCCTGGCCACCGGTAAGACCATTATGTTCGTGGCGGAGAAGCAGTCGGCGCTCGACGTCGTCGCCCGCCGACTGCGCCAGGAGACCGGCATCGGCCCGCTCCTGCTCAACCTCCACGACAACAGCGTCAGGTCCGCCGAGGTGCGCGACACCCTGCGCACGGCCTACAGCCTGGACCCCGGGACCGTGGACGCGGCCCGCCTGGCAGCCGACCGCGAGCGCCTCCGGGCACTGCGCTCCCAGCTGGAGCGCTACCGGACCGCCCTGCACAGGCCCAACGGGTCGGTGCGCTCCTACTACGACGCCCGCGCCCGGCTGGTGGCCCCCCGCGCGGACGGCCCCCAGGACGAGGCGTTGAGGCTCTTCAAGGAGCTCTCCCACCGCACCGGGCTCGACGCCTTCGACCCGGCCGCGCACCGCGACCTGGTGGAGGACTACCGTCAGGCGCAGGCCCGGGTGCGCGCCGCCCTGAGCCAGGAGGCCCTGGCCGCCGTGGTCCGGCGTCGCGACCGGGTGCTGGCCGAGGCGGGTCGCAGGGCCCAGGAGCTGCGCCAGGAGATCCTCCACCGCAAGGGCATGAGTATCCAGGAACTCATGGGCGCCTACGGGGACCTGGTCACCGCGCTGACGCCCTGCATCCTGGCCTCCCCCGACTCGGTGGCCCACTTCCTGCCCGCCCGGCGCCGGTACGTGGACATTGTCGTCTTCGACGAGGCCTCCCAGATCCGGGTGGCCGCCGCCGTGGGGGCCATAGGGCGGGGGCGCTCGGCGGTCATTGTGGGCGACCCTCGGCAGATGCCGCCCACGGCCACCGCCAGGCCCCGCGCCGCTGGCGGGGAGGTGGCGGACGAGACCTCGGTCCTCACCCGGTGCCTGGACGGTGGGGTGGCCAGCTACCGGCTCGGCTGGCACTACCGCAGCCGGGTGGAGTCGCTCATCGCCTTCTCCAACCAGCGCTACTACGACGGCACCCTGGCCTCCTTCCCCAGCCCGCTGGCCATGGCCGCCCGGCCCGACGACTCCCCGGACGGGTACGGGATCTCGCTGCGCCGCGTCCAGGGCACCTACATCAGCCCTGAGGAGCGCCACCACCACCCCCAGGCGCGCCCGCGGACCAACCCCCGTGAGGCCCGGGAGATCGTCAACGAGGTGCTCCTGCGCCTGAGGGCCTCAGAGCGCACCCCCTCCCTGGGCGTCATCACCTTCAACGCCGCGCAGAGGGACCTTATTGAGCGCTTCCTGCGGGAGGGGCCCGACGCCGACCGGGTGGCCAGGGCCCTGGAGGAGCCCGACGGGCTGTTCGTGAAGAACCTGGAGAACGTGCAGGGTGAGGAGCGGGACACGATCCTGTTCTCGGTGACCTTCTCGGCCGACTCCAGCGGCAGGGTGCCCCTGAGCCTGGGCCCCCTGTCCCAGGCCGGAGGGGAGCGCCGCCTCAACGTGGCCGTCACCCGAGCGCGGCGGCAGGTCCTGGTCTTCTCCAGCTTCGACCCCGAGGATCTGCACGCTGAGCGCTCCAGGCACCAGGGTCTCAAGGACCTGCGCGCCTACCTGGAGCTGGCGCGCGACGGCGGGGTGCCGCCCTGCCTGTCCTCCCCGGCCTTTGCGCTGCCCGTGGACTGGCACCGCCACGAGATCGCCGAGGCGCTGCGCTCGCGGGGGCTGACGGTCCACGTCGGGGTCGGGCACTCGTCCTTCGCGGTCGACCTCGTGCTGGCCCGTCCTGACCAGCCCGACCGGCCGCGGGTGGCGGTGCTCCTGGACGGGCACGAGTGGAACCAGCGCGGCACGGTCACGGACCGCGACCTGCTCCCGGTCGACGTGCTGCGGCAGATGGGGTGGGAGCGGGTCGAGCGGGTCTGGATGCCCGAGTGGGTCAGGGACAGCCGGGCCGTCACCAACCGGCTCCTGGCGGCGGTCGGGTGGGACGGGGGCGCCGGGGCGGGCACCGCCGGGGCAGACAGGGCCACCAGGCCAGGTGCGGCCACCGGGAACGCCGGGCCAGGCGCGGCCGCCGGGGCGGGCGACGCTACCGGGGCCGCTCCGGCCGCCCCACCGGCCGGGGCGGGCAGCGCCGTCGGCACCACCCCGGCTACCGCCGACCCCGACGCCCTCGGTCCTGCCTCTGCCCACGCGGCACCGGCTGGCCGGGTGCCGGAGTACGTGGCGTGGAGGCGCACCCAGGTACGGCCCCGGAAGGTCCTGGACCGCGCCGAGGCGGGGCCGGGTCAGGACCCCCAGGCCCGTGTCGAGGTGATCAGGGTGGCCAAGGAGATCTGCGCCGTCGAGTCGCCGCTGAGCTACCCCCGCCTGGTACGCAAGATCTGCTGGGCCTTTGACCTGTCGTCGGTATTCGCCTCCCGCGAGCGGAAGGTGCGTCGGATCCTGGGCAGCGCCTTCGCCTACGTCGACGAGGAGGACTTCGTGTGGGCCAGCATGGACAGTGTGCGCACGGCACCGCCCTGGCGGCGCAACGCCCTGGACCACGTGGAGCGGATCGAGAACATCCACCCCCGTGAGCTGGTGGCCCTCATGGCCCAGGTCCGCTCCGCCAGCCCCGCCTGGATCTCCAAGGACGACCTGTTCCTGGAGGTGCTCAAACGTCTCAGCATTAAGAAACGCAAGCTTACTCCTAGCAGGCGCGAACATTTGGAAAACATATTGATACTACTTCAAAATGAAGATACGGAAATGAGGAGCATTGTTTAATATGACAGTCGGGTAGGCGGTGCCCCGGGAGGAGGCCGGACGCCAGCAGGCCCCTGAGCGCGTTCTCGCACGACGTCGGCCCGGCCGATTAGGCTCGGGCCGTGACCACCGCCCTGTACCGCCGCTACCGCCCCGACACCTTCCAGGACGTGATCGGCCAGGAGCACGTGACCGCCCCGCTCATGGCGGCGCTGCGGGCCGACCGCGTTACCCACGCCTACCTCTTCTCCGGCCCGCGCGGCTGCGGCAAGACCACGAGCGCCCGCATCCTGGCGCGCTGCCTGAACTGCGAGCACTTCCCCACCGACACCCCCTGCGGGCAGTGCCCGAGCTGCCGGGACCTGGCCACCGGCGGCCCCGGGAGCCTGGACGTGGTGGAGATCGACGCCGCGTCCCACAACGGCGTGGACGACGCCCGTGACCTGCGCGAGCGTGCCGCCTTCGCCCCGGCGCGGGACCGCTACAAGATCTTTATCCTCGACGAGGCTCACATGGTCACCGCCCAGGGCTTCAACGCCCTGCTCAAGCTGGTCGAGGAGCCCCCGGCGCACGTGAAGTTCGTCTTCGCCACCACCGAGCCGGAGAAGGTGATCGGCACCATCCGTTCACGCACCCACCACTACCCCTTCCGCCTGGTGCCGCCCGACGTCCTGGAGGGATACCTGGGCCACCTGTGCTCTGCCGAGGGCGTGAGCGTGGGGGCCGGGGTCTTCCCCCTGGTGGTGCGTGCCGGCGGCGGCAGCGTGCGTGACACCCTGTCGGTCATGGACCAGCTCATGGGCGGGGCGACGGAGGGCACCGTAGACTACGCGCGCGCCGTCGCCCTCCTGGGCTACACCGACGTCACCCTGCTGGACTCCTGCGTGGACGCTATTGCGGCGGCCGACGGGGCCGGGGTCTTCCGGGTGGTGGACCGGGTGGTCACCTCCGGGCACGACCCACGCCGGTTCGTGGAGGACCTGCTGACGCGGCTGCGGGACCTGCTGGTCATCGCCCTGGCCGGGGAGGAGGCCGGGCCCGCCCTGGGCTCCCTGCCGCCCGGGGAGCTGGAGCGCATGGAGGTCCAGTCCCGCACCATCGGCGCCGCCGGCCTGTCCCGGGCGGCGGACATGACCGCCCAGGCCCTGGGGCAGATGGTGGGCGCCACCTCACCACGCCTCCAGCTGGAGCTGCTCATGGCCCGTCTGCTGGTCCCCGCCCAGCCCGCCCCGGG
>ERZ772927.258-NODE-258-length-27819-cov-363.209_pt1 | contig 27819 bp, 30 predicted proteins | sample MGYA00512115_ERZ772927 | MGnify/ENA primary metagenome ERZ772927 (study PRJEB29015, sample SAMEA2737924) | human oral metagenome | biome: human oral; feature: human-associated habitat; material: dental | place: China | collected 2013 ... | reverse complement strand
CGTCCTGGCGGACGACGGGGGAGACCTCCACGCTCACCTTGTGGCCCATGACGTGGCCGTCGAGCTTCTGCCACTCAGTGCTCCCCGCCTTAGCCGGGGCGCTGGCCGAGGTCGTGGCTGACCCGCCGGCCGTGGAGCCCGACCGAGAGGCTGATCCACCCTTGTCCTTCGAAGCTCCCGGCAGATCACAGCCCGCCAGCACCGGCAACCCGAGTCCCGCCAGAGCCGAGAGCGCCACAAAAGACCGACGAGACGCCCTCCGACCAGAAACACCGGGCAAACGAGACAACACACAAGACACAGCTACTCCTTAATACAAAGCAAGAACTTCCTCACCAGAGCAATGAAGCTCTGGTGAGGAAATTCATTCCCTCCGACCGAGGTATAGGTGAAGTCATCTTCAGTGGAGGTTACTGATGGCTTTCACGATCTTCCCGACAATGGCCTCACCGATCTCTCCAGCGGACCCTCCTACTGTGCCGATAACGATGCCAATGATCGCTGCGACAATAAGGCCGATGCCGGCGTACTCAACCATTGTCTGACCGTGCTCTCCATTGCGAAGATTGGTCCAGGCCTGCTGGAGACGGACCTGCAGGCGAAGCAGTGCGTTGTTGTTCATGATGACCTCCATTGTTGGTTGGCGTCGTTGTGCTGGCGCCTCATGTTTGTGACGATCTCTAAGGTAGGGGGCTACCTGCCCCACCGGGTAGGGGCGGGCGCCCTGTCCTGCGGCCTACTGGTGGGTGGGTGGCGGTGACAGCCAGATGGCGATCGCCTCGGCGCGGCTGTGGACCTGGATCTTGGGGTAGGCGCTGTTGAGGTAATTTTTGACGGTTCTCTCAGACAAAAATAGTTGCTGGGCGATCTGGGTGTTGGACATGCCGGTTGCGGCGAGATCCAGGATCTCGGCCTCCCTCTCCGAAACCTGTTCTCGCAAAGGATTGTTGGAGGAATCCGGAGTGTGCGGATTGAGTACCACGTCTGCCGCTTCCCTACCAAGAACGAGTCCGCCGTTACGGCAGGTCTCGATGGCGCCTGCCACCTCGTTGATGCCCAGTTGACCATGGACCAGATAGCCCCGGGCGCCGGCGTCGAGTGCCTCACGGATGCTACTGGGGTCTCGATTCGAGGTGAGCATGATGACTGACGCGTCGCTGACGAGCTCGGGAAGGATCTCAAGTCCGCTGCGTCCCGGGGGCATGGAGATGTCCAGGAGGATAATGTCGGGAGAGTGCGCATGATGTGCCTCGAGCGCGGAGAATGCGCTGTCTGCCTCGATGACCTCGTGCACGGCCTCGATTCGTTGGAGGACTGATTGAAGTCCGAGTCGAACGATGGCGTTGTCGTCAACGACCATCACCTTCATATGCTCTTCTCCTTGTGAGTGCCAAGCGAATCAATGGGGGCATGAAAAAAGATGCGTGTTCCGCCGCCGAATTCAGAGTGTGGTTCAATGGAAATGTGTCCGCCGAGAGATGTGGCCCGTTCTTTTAGGCCGGTAATTCCGTAGTGTCCTTCCTGGCTGAGGTTACCTGCTCTGTCGTCAAAGCCTATGCCGTCATCGTATACACTGAGATAAAATTGAGTACTATCATAAGAAAAATCGGTATTGACCGACGTGGCTTGAGCGTGTTTCTCAATGTTGGTAAGTATCTCGCCCACCATGCGCTGAAGTTGCCACATCGCCTCGGTTGAGCAAGGCAAGGGAGGCTGTGGTTCAGTTCTACTTGTAGTGATCGTGATGCCGGTGCGCGCGCCCCACCGGTTGACTTCCTCTTTGAGTGCGCCGATGGTGTCATCGTCGCCGCCGGAACGCAGGCCGTCAAGAACGAGTCGTGCTTCTCTGCTTGCCTCATCTGCGGATTCAAAAATCAAGCGACTGAGCTCGGTATCGGGGTGGTGCTCTGAGGTGAGAGAGCTGTTCAAGGTCTCGGCAAGCATGCGAATGCCGTGAACGCTTTTCGCAAGCGAGTCATGCAGGTCCCGAGCGATAGTGAGTCGCTCGGCAAGCGCTCGCTCCTCGGCCCTTGCGGAGGCTGCTTCGGCGGAGAGTCGACTGACATCTGCGAATTGGTTGTTTAATCGGTTTCCAACAAGGACGCTAAAAATAATCCCTGCAACCATGGCTGCTGCAACAACAGTAGGAAGGGACGTATTGTTAAGCTTAAGGAGTGCGAGCGACATAGTGACGCCGACGCTCCACAGTGACGCCCAGAAGGCTTGACTCATGAGGCCAATGAGGACGGAGGATGTGATGATGTAGGCAAGAGACAGGGAGAGGCCGCCAGAGAAGAGGGAAGGGAGTGTTGTGGCAACAACGCAGGTGATGAGCAGGTCGGAACATAAATAGATCCAGCTGCCGACTATAAGGTGCGTGTATTTCCGAAACGCTCGCAGAGTTATCCAGTTAATGATGAGTCCCAACAAAGGGACTGCCACAGCGCCCCTGCTCGTGTTGGATGAGATGATCCCAAGTTCGCAAGCCAGAACGAGTCCAAGCCGTATGTCACATAATAAGCCAACCGCAGTGAAGAGCGCGTGGTGGTGAATGGGGCTGGAAGGTAGGAGTGAGTCTTTGATGCTAATTGCTTGCATGTTATCCGCCAAACAGTTTTGTGATTGTCTCCCAGTTGGCGAATATCATCCCACCGAGCATGAGAATCATGGCACCTGGAACCATGGTGGTGGTGGCGACGAGTGCCAGCTTCGGCTGTGCCTTGGCGGCAGCGCGGCGAACCTGCTGCGCTCGTTCTCGCCGGATCTCCTTGACGATGGAGGCAAGTGCGTCGCCGATCGGGGTTCCCAGCTCTTCGGACTGGAGAAGTGCCGTCACGAAATTATCGATGTTATCGGAGCGACAGCGCTCCTTGGTTGCGGTGAACGCATCGCGTCGTGAAACGCCGAGCCGCATTTCGTGAAGCGTCTTCTGCATCTCCTCTGCCACGGGGCCATCGAAGTGGCTGCATACGCGTTCGAGTGAGCTACGGAATGACATGCCCGAACGCACCGTAATAGCAAGAACGTCAAGGAAGTCAGGGATGTCGCGATCAATCGATGCCTGGCGCTTCTGAACTGCCTGAAACAACCAAAGATACATCCATCCTGAGAATGCTATACCAAATAAAATACCGTATATCGGATGTCCTAACAAGATAAAAATAACTAACAGGAGAATGCTCAGTGAAATAAAGCCGGCTTCTCTTTGGATGAATAGGTCGAGTGTGAGCCCTTCTGGGTTGCCTGCGTTCTTCAGTCGTCGGTCGAGGGACTTCAAACGTACGGGGCCATAGAGTTTACGAAGGAGCTTCTGAGTTCTGATTCCGAGGGCGTCGATGAGCCGAACAAAGCCGCCATTGCCTGCCGATTCATGATCTCTTTCGTCGTGAATTTCGTACTGATTGGTTCCGTCGTCCCGGATGAGGTGGATCCCGTAGGCGCCAAGAAGCACGAATAGTGTCGTCGTGATACCGAATGCAATTGCTGTCACGCTAAACCTCCACCCGGGAGACGAGCCTCATGAGTAGGGCGCCGATTCCGAAGCATAAGAGAGCTGCAAGAAGAACGATGCGGCCAACGAATGATGAGGCCATGTCATCCAGAACGCCAGGCTTCATCATGTTCATGAGCACAACGGCAGTGAGACCGATGAGGGGGACCAAGTAGGCACTGAAGGTTGAGCCAATAATGGCGGTCCGAACCTCGCGGTGCAGCTGCTTGCGATCTTCGAGGGCGAGGGCGATGTCGTGCAGGGCGCTGGCGAGCGCACCGCCGGCTGTGGACTGGATGACGATAGTGCGCACAAGGACGTTGAGTTCGCGTGAGGGCATCCGCTCGGAGAGATCGGTGAGAGCGCTGTTCAATGACCATCCGAGTGCGAGCTGTGAGGTGGTTCGTTTGAGTTCCACGCCTGCTGGCTCGGACATCTCCTGGGCAGCTAGGATCAGGGCGCGCTCAACCGACATGCCTGCCGAGGTTCCGTTGGACAGAATTCGGGATACCTCAGGGAGCTGGGCAATGAACCGTTCCACCCGTTGGTCCCTGCGTCGGCGCAGCCATCGGAAGAACAAAAATAGTGTGAGAACGGCGAAAATTCCGCCTGCGATCTGTCCGACGAGAAGGCGCGAGAGGAAGAATATCCCAACGGTTGTCCCTGTCAGAGCCAGTTCTGTGAGTGCGACATCCCAGTTCAACCCGGCGCTGGAGAGCCGCCGCCGTAGCGGCTTGCTGAAAGGGAGCTTGCGAAGGAGAGTGAGAAGAATGCTCCCAGCGCTTCCTCGCTGAGTGATGTCTGCGGCACCGACGCCCTGCGCGAGCTCGGCTGTGCGCCCCGCATTGGTGGACAAGGTGATGAGTGCGGCACTCCCAATGATGAGGGTGGCGGCTCCACTGATGTAGATGAGAAGGACATTGTTCATGATGCCATCTCCCCCACGAGGAGCCCTGCTGGGAGCTGCAGGCCGTGCTGTTGAATTCTGTCCGCCATGGCCCGTGAAATGCCGTGGAACTCGAAGTGTCCTTGATTGCGCTGGGCGGCGTGAACGTAACGCATCATAAGTGAGGTCGCGTAATTCTCGCGGTGTCGGGAGGTCACTGCCTCAATGGTGCTGACCCTCCTCGTGCCGGTGGAGTCGCGTTCCAACTGGATAATGACGTCGATGGCGCCATTGATCTGATCTCTGACGGTCTCGACTGGGAGCGTGACATCGGACATGGAGGACAACGTCTCCAGGCGACTCAGCGCGTCAGTGGCGGAGTTGGCGTGCACTGTGGTCAGCGAGCCCTCGTGACCGGTGTTCATTGCCTGGAGCATGTCAAGCGTTTCGCCGCCACGGACCTCGCCAACAATGATGCGATCGGGGCGCATACGCAGTGAGTTTTTCACGAGATCGCGAATCGTTACCTGTCCTGTGCCCTCGGTGTTGGCCGGGCGTGCCTCCAGTCGGACCACGTGGGGCTGCTGAAGCGACAGCTCGGCCGCATCCTCGATGGTGATGATCCGCTCGCGATCGGAGATCATCCCGGACAGCGCGTTGAGGAAGGTGGTTTTGCCGGAACCGGTTCCGCCGGAGACGAGAATATTGAACCGAGCGGCCACCAGGGCGCCCAAGAGGTCGGCGGCCTGCTGCGGCAGGCTGTTGCGAGCGACGAGATCCGGAAGGCGGAAGGGCTGAGGGAACCGTCGAATGGTGATGGTGGGGCCGTCGAGCGCCAAGGGTGGGATGATGACGTTGACACGTTCTCCTCCGGGCAAGCGTGCGTCGACCATCGGACTGGACTCGTCCACCCTGCGGTTGACCGAGGAGACGATGCGGTCAATGAGCTGGTACAGCTCGGCCTCGGAGGTGAAGCGGGTGGGCACCCGCTCGATTCGTCCGGATCGCTCGATGAAGACGTCCTCCGGGCCGTTGACCATGATCTCGGTGACGGAATGATCTGCGATGAGGGGCTCGAGCACTCCCAACCCAACGGCATCGTCGATCACACGCTTGATGAGCCAGGCCCGCTCGCGTGGAGACATGACGGGGCCCTCGAGGGACAGAAGTCGCGAGAGTACCCGCTCCAGGCGGGCGCGCTGCTGGGCCAGCTCCAGTCCGGCAACCTCTTCAAGGTCGATCTCATTGAGCAGGCGGGTCCGGTAGAGCGCCACCAGGTCCTCTCTGCTGCCGGCGCTCTGGCGTTTTCCTCCCTGGGGCTGGACAACTCGATCTCGTAGTGCCATCTCAGCCCTCGGGGAAGTAGGCCGTACGAGTCACGGTGAGGTGCTCAGTGGTGATGGCTGGGATACCGATCGGCACCCGTGCGGTGACCTGGACACAGTGCCCGGAACCGCAACCATCCGACACGGATTCCAGGCGTACCCAGTCGGGTAGTGCCTCATGCGCGGCCTGCTCGGGGGAGCGGCCCAGCATGGCTGCGCGTGCGCCGTCTCGAGCGGCGGCGCTGACGGAGGTCACTGTGGAGACGGCGAGAAAGCCTTGAACGAGGAACATGGTGACCAGGACCAGAATCGGCACGAAGCCGATGAGCTCAATATCAAGGACACCTCGCTCCTCATGACGCAGGCGACGGATCAGCCGCTTCGGGGATGAGGTGAGGCGGGCAGGGCAGAGGGTTGTAGCCGTGGTCGTAGTACTCATTACTTCTCCCAGACGATTCCGGCGCTTGCGGAGGTATTCATATCGACAACGGAGAGGACCGGAAGCGTGACGGTGACCCGGTCTGCGCCGGAACGTGTCACCTTGGTACGTGCGGCGTAGCTGTCGGGTAGGCGGCTGGTGACCTCGTGCTGCACCTGACCCGGGCTCTTCCCAATGGCGTAGGCGTGGGCCGCCTCATTGGCGGCATGGGTGGCATACATGTAAGAGATTCCAAGGCTGAGTGCCTGGATGCACAGCAGAATCGCAACGGTTGCCAGAGCGAAGACCACCGGGAACTCCACCGTGATCTGGCCCCGTTGCGAGCGGCGGCGTTTGCGGCCTCGTCGCGCGGCCTTGGTTGAGCCGGCCGTCGCGCTCTGATCGGGAGCGCTGCCGGGGCCGGGCGCCGTTCCGGCCGTGATGGCGCCGGCGATGGACTGTGCGGCTTTAGCCATGGCCGGCACTCGTGATGTCAGCAGAGTGTTGGAATTGACGGCCATCTCGATCTGCGCCGTCAGATCGGGAATGCTGGCGGCCAGTGCCACTCCCGTCATCTTCGCTGCGGTGGCTGGCTGGATCTCACGTTGCCGGCTGGTCAGGTTGACCACCAGGCCGAAGGGGCGTCCACGGGCGATATCGAGGCGGTCGAGCGCATCGCTCAGCCTGCGTACCGAGCGCAGGGCCGGAGCGTCGGGGGTTGTGACGATGAGAGCCCGGTCCGCGGAGTCGAGCCCCATGGCCAGGATGTCGTCAAGCCGGTTGCCGCAGTCCAGGACCACGTGGTCGAACTGGTAACGCAGCATGGTGAGGATCTGACGTGTGGCCGATTCCGTCAGCATCTCACCGGTCTCGCCCTGTTCCGGGGCGGGCAGGAGGGCGATCCCACCGGGGAGGGGGTACATGACCTCGGAGATCTCCCGGGCGCTGACCTCCGCAGCGATGTCGGCCAGGTCGGTGATGGAACGTCGCACCGAGATCCCGGTCATGGCGGCGAGATCGCCACCGCGGACATCGAGATCCACCAGGCAGGTGCGAGCCCCCTGAGCGAGCTGCGCGGCAGCCATGAGAGCGACGGTCGAGGTGCCCACGCCGCCCTTGGCGCCGACGACGGCAGTGATCGTGCCCTGGCGACGTGCAGTGATCTCCTCCCGGCTTGAGGCCTCGCTGCGAACCGCACGCGACCACGCCAGGACCGGGGGCAGACGGTTGGATATCTCCTCGAGGGACAAGGGCAGTGCCAGCACGGTCCGTGCTCCGGCGTCCATCGCTGCCACAACGCTCTCGGAGGTACGGGCCCGGCTCAGCAGAACAACGGGAATGAGGGGGTAGGTGCGGGAGAGCTCTTGAATGATGGGCAGGGCGATGCGCCCCTCCAGCGCCTCATCGACCAGGATGCACGATGTGACCTCCGGTTCCAGAAGCTCTCTGAGCTTCTCGGGCGAGGCGACGGTACGAACCTCGCCAAGCCCCTCGGCCTCCGACATCGCTGCCAGTACCTGCTGACGGGTCTCCTCATGATCGGTCACTAGGTACTGCATCAGTTTGCTCCTTGAGCAGGGGTTCCGGGATTGGCGGAGTACTCCGGGGTCTGGGCGGTGCCCTGGTCGCCGTCGCGGCGCAGCAGGAGGCGGACCTTCTTCGAGAAGCTCTCGGCGTAGGCGAGCTTGAGGGACTGCTCAGGCGTCAGCGAGAAGGTCACCGGGACACTGTCCTTCTCCTCGGAGAAGTTCCCGTTCTCGTCCTTGTCCTGGACCTTTGTGGTCACGCCGACCTCGGTGATGAGCGCGTTCTGAATGATGATCTCCGACTTCTGCGCCTTGGTGTTGGGGTCCTCCACCGTGGAGACGATGTCGACGCGGGAGCCCGGAGTGACCTTGCCGGCGACGCCGGTCTCGGCGTCGATCATGATCGACACCTCTCGATATCCCTCCGTCAGCTGCGGAGGATCCTGAAGCATGCTGGTCTGCAGCACCGCGCCCTTGTTCAAGGTGGCTGCCGCCACCTTGCCCTTGAGGTCATTGACGTCATGGATGGCGTCTTCGGGAACCCATCGTTTGGGAACCTGCTCGGTGACCACGTCAGCGGCAGTGATCTCCTTGAGCTCGGTCACCTGCTGCGACAGCTTGAGAACGGTCGTCATCGGGCCGACCTGAGAGGAGATCGACTGGACGTAGCTGAACATGGCTACGAAGGTGACCACTGCTCCGAGGACCGTGACGAGGATGAGCAGGACGCCTCGCCGTTGACGCGGATTCATCTGGACTCCTTGACTGGATGGGGGGCGGAAGTGCGGGGCGGCTGCACAGGCACGTTGGGCCAGGTGCCGCACAGGAGGCAGCCCTGTGGAACGGCCATCTGACCGCAGTAGGGGCAGTAGGTCTGGGCGAGGGGTGCCAGCGCCTGTGAGACAAGCGGGCCGGGGTCGGTGATGAGCATGGTCATCTCCGCCCATGACTTGGCCGGCCAGGTGTGGGACATGGGGAGGAGGGGTTCCCGGTGAAGCCCCAGGGAGGCCAGGGCGCCCGTGACGCGGTTCTGCTCGTCGTCGGCTGCCCAGATTGCCAGACTTCCCTGAGGTGGCTTGTCCCAGACCACGTTCTTGACCTTGGTGACACGGCCTTGTGCCTCCCCCAGGTCCAAAGTGAAACGAGAGCCCGGCACCATCGACTGCAGGTGCTGCCCGAGCGTCGGCGACGGGTTGGTGAGCTTGCTGACGGAGCTGAGGGCCACTCTGGTGCGCAGTGCCGGCCGCAACGCGTCGACCACAACCTGTGCCTGACCGTAGACCCGGGAGTGAAGCTGTAGAAGGCAGTAGCCCAGGGCGCGGAAACGGGTCTCTGGCTCATTCACTGCCAGGATGCCGAGGTCCTTGCGCTTGAGGATCCCTCGAACGGTGCGAGCCGCGTGCTCATCCTCTCCGGTGCGGCACAGCAGTAGGGCCGGTCCTTGACCCACCTGCTGCAGGATCGCGGCGGCCTGGCCCATATCCCAGTCCTTGGTCGCGTCCGGGTGGGACCGGGAGCCGGTGAGCACTAGCATGAGAGGCCTTACGTTGTCTTGCCCCGTAAGGGACGGAGTCGATGGGACGGGAAGTCGGGCGAAGGGGCGGCGGAATTCTCAATGGTGGTCCGCGCCACACCCAAAGGTTACAAAGTGGTAACGCGTTATGACCGTACCACGAGGAGGTGCTGGTGGCTTTGTGGAGTTCTCACCATGTGGTGTGACTCCCCTCCTTGTGTCAAACGATCGCCAGCGGCCAGGTGAGCAGCGCTCCTGCGATGAGGTACGGGCCGTAGGCCATGGGGTCCTTGCGAGAGGCTCGGCGGGTGATGAGCAGGAACAATGCGGCGATTCCGCCCAGGAAAACTCCGATGCACAGTCCGAAGGCGAGCATCCAGGGGTCGAGCCATCCCAGCCACAGACCGATCACCGCGCCGAGCTTGACGTCTCCCAGTCCCAGGCCGGTGCGGAGATACGCCAGGGCCAGGCTGACGCTCCCCACTGCCAGTGCGCACAGTGCTGCGGTGAGGGCGGTACGCGCCCTGTCGGGATCCAGGACGACGGCGACCACTCCGCATGCGGTCAGCCAGGCGGTTGTGGCGGCCAGCAGGCGGTTGGGGAGCAGGTGCGCCACGGCGTCGACGCTTCCGGCGCATCCGAGCAGCGCGTACACAGGGATGGCGGTGAGTGTCGCGGCGGTGGTGCCTATCCGGCTGCCCCACCAGGAGCACAGAAGGCATAGGGCCAGAGCCAGTAGTCCTTGTGGCGCCGTGCCGAGGAGGCCGGGATGCTTCAGTGTCGGATACTCAGGTGAGGCGGGAGGCTCTGAGGCTTCTGAGAGTGGCTCGGTGGCGCCTCCTGTGCTGGCTGTGGTGCCATCCGCGGCGTCTTCTGAGGTGACCGCCGCGGAGCGCGCGCCGGCGTCGGACTTGTCCTCGTCGTTGAGAGGCTCTTGCACGTAGCGCCTCGTCCATGCCGAGACGGGGCCGGCGATGAGCGCGACGGAGACGAGCGCCACGGTGCCGAGCAGCCAAGGTTGGGGAGACATGAGGGGCCTTTCAGTGAGTCGAGCCGAGCATGGTGTTCTGGGCTCCCGCTGAAGCGGGATCGGGCCGTGAGAGCGGAACGGTGGGAGCTGCCGCCAGGATGCTGCCCCTGCGGATTCCCAGGCGAGAGGCGTCTCCCTGCCGCATCTCGACGACGGCCGTCGCGAGCAGCCGGGGTATTCCCATCCGGTTGGGCGGCATCGTCGTCACTGCGACGACCTTCCCGCGGCGCCCCACGTAGACGACGTCGATCGTGTGGCGCATGCGGAAGCAGTGCACCCAGTTGCAACGAGTGATCCACAGGGCCCCGTCGATCGAGTCGGTGCCCAGTAGGCCGATGTTGCGCTCGCGCCGGGTGCGTGCGGTCCACAGCGCCAGTCCGGTCTCCTGCCCATCCACGGTGAGGCGGGGGAGGGCGCCTGCCGGAACGGTTGACCAGGTGGGTGTCGTCGTGCTCATGCTTAGTGATGGTAAGAGGGGCGACTTGAGTAACGTCAGGGGCGTTCGCCCCATCGTCGTGGGGTGAGGGCAGCGGTACGGTTCGAATTCGGCGTGTCCAGCACCACGCCTTCACTACTCCCTCCGCCCTGGCGCCCTGACGCGGCGAACGGGTAGCCTGGCCGACGGTGCCCGCAGACGGGTCACCGCATCTCCATTCCGTTCCCAGCGACGTCGGCTTCGTCCAGGCCTCAGGTCTGCTCGACTCACGTGCGACATCGTGACGCGGGTCTGCCGCGGCGGGAACCGACGGGCCCCTGACTGCGGGGCTCCGGACGTCGTCATCGGGCTCGCCCCGATCCCGGCGGGCCGGCCCTCTCCGCGGTGACGTGCGCCGTCGAGCCACCAATGGGGGAGCGGCCCGGCACGCAGGCAGCAGCCAGATACAGACTCACGTCCCCATGGAGAATCAGTAGTGCCTACCATTCAGCAGCTGGTCCGCAAGGGCCGCTCGACGAAGCGCTCCGCGTCCAAGACGCCGGCGCTCAAGGCCAGTCCGCAGCGCCGTGGCGTGTGCACCCGCGTGTACACCACGACCCCTAAGAAGCCGAACTCCGCCCTCCGTAAGGTCGCCCGTGTGCGCCTGTCCACCGGTATCGAGGTCACGGCCTACATCCCCGGTGAGGGCCACAACCTCCAGGAGCACTCCATCGTGCTCGTGCGCGGTGGTCGTGTGAAGGACCTTCCCGGTGTCCGCTACCACATCGTGCGCGGCGCCCTCGACACCCAGGGTGTCAAGGGTCGCCAGCAGGCACGTTCCAAGTACGGCGCCAAGAAGGAGAAGAAGTAATGCCTCGTAAGGGTCCCGCACCCAAGCGTCCGCTCGTCGTCGACCCCGTCTACGGCTCGCCGGTCGTCACCCAGCTCGTCAACCGCGTTCTGCTGGACGGCAAGAAGTCCACCGCCGAGCGGATCGTCTACGGCGCCCTGGAGGGCGTGCGCTCCAAGACGGACCAGGACCCGGTCTCGGTCCTCAAGCGCGCTCTGGACAACATCCGCCCCGCCCTGGAGGTCCGCTCCCGTCGCGTCGGTGGTGCCACCTACCAGGTGCCCGTCGAGGTTCGCCCCGGCCGCGCCACCACCCTGGCGCTGCGCTGGCTCGTGGACTTCTCCCGCCAGCGCCGCGAGAACACCATGACCGAGCGTCTCATGAACGAGATTCTCGACGCCTCCAACGGCCTGGGCGCCGCGGTCAAGCGCCGTGAGGACATGCACCGCATGGCCGAGTCCAACAAGGCCTTCGCCCACTACCGCTGGTAGTGCCGGAATCAGCTCCGAACCCCACACGAACGAAGGACACCACCAGTGGCACTTGACGTGCTGACAGACCTCACCAAGGTCCGCAACATCGGCATCATGGCCCACATCGATGCCGGTAAGACCACCGTGACAGAGCGCATCCTGTTCTACACGGGCATCAACTACAAGATCGGCGAGACGCACGACGGCGCCTCGACGATGGACTGGATGGAGCAGGAGCAGGAGCGCGGTATCACCATCACCTCCGCGGCCACCACCTGCTTCTGGAAGAACAACCAGATCAACATCATCGACACCCCCGGACACGTGGACTTCACGGTCGAGGTCGAGCGCTCCCTGCGCGTGCTCGACGGCGCCGTGGCGGTCTTCGACGGCAAGGAGGGTGTGGAGCCGCAGTCGGAGACGGTGTGGCGCCAGGCGGACAAGTACAACGTCCCGCGCATCTGCTACATCAATAAGATGGACAAGCTGGGCGCGGACTTCGACTTCTCCGTCCAGACCATTCGTGACCGCCTCCACGCCACCCCGATCGTCCTCAACTTCCCGATCGGCGCCGAGAACGACTTCTCCGGCCTCGTCGACGTCCTGGAGATGCGGGCCATCCGCTTCCCCGAGAAGGACGCCGACGGCAAGGAGACCCGCGGCTCCGTCGTCGAGTACGAGGAGATCCCCTCCGAGCTGGTCGCCAAGGCCGAGGAGCTGCGCGCCCAGCTGGTCGAGACGGTCGCCGAGGCCGACGACGCCCTCATGGAGAAGTACCTCGAGGGCGAGGAGCTCAGCATCGCCGAGCTTAAGTCCGGCATCCGCAAGCTCACCGTGGCCGGTGAGGCCTTCCCGGTCCTGGCCGGGTCCGCCTTCAAGAACAAGGGCATCCAGCCCGTGCTCGACGCCGTCCTGGACTACCTGCCCTCCCCGCTCGACGTTCCCGACGTCGAGGGCCACGCCGTCGGTAACGAGGAGGAGGTGCTCACCCGTCCGGCCGACGAGAAGGCTCCCTTCTCCGCCCTGGCCTTCAAGGTGGCCACCCACCCCTTCTACGGCAAGCTCGTCTACGTGCGCGTCTACTCCGGCAAGGTCTCCCAGGGCGAGATGGTCCTCAACGCCACCAAGGGCAAGAAGGAGCGCATCGGCAAGCTCTTCCAGATGCACTCCAACAAGGAGAACCCGGTGGAGGAGGCCCACGCCGGCCACATCTACGCCTTCATCGGCCTCAAGGACGTCACCACCGGTGACACCCTGTGCGCCCAGGGCTCCCCGATCGTCCTGGAGTCCATGACCTTCCCGGCCCCGGTCATCCACGTGGCCATCGAGCCCAAGACCAAGGGCGACCAGGAGAAGCTGGGTGTGGCCATCCAGAAGCTCTCCGAGGAGGACCCCACCTTCACCGTCTCCCTCGACGAGGAGACCGGCCAGACCGTCATCGGCGGTATGGGCGAGCTCCACCTGGACGTGTTCGTGGACCGTATGCGCCGCGAGTTCAAGGTCGAGGCCAACGTGGGTGCTCCGCAGGTCGCCTACCGCGAGACCATCCGCAAGAAGGTGGACAAGGTCGAGTACACCCACAAGAAGCAGACGGGTGGCTCCGGCCAGTTCGCCAAGGTGCAGATGAGCTTCGAGCCCCTCGCGGCTGACGAGGCCGCCGAGACCGCCGACGGCGAGAAGGCGCACTACGAGTTCGCCAACGCCGTCACCGGTGGCCGCGTGCCCCGCGAGTACATCCCCAGCGTGGACGCCGGGGTCCAGGACGCCATGCTCACCGGTGTCCTGGCCGGCTACCCGATGGTGGACATCAAGGCGACCCTCATCGACGGCGCCTACCACGAGGTCGACTCCTCCGAGATGGCCTTCAAGATCGCCGGCTCCATGGCGTTCAAGGAAGGCGCCAAGAAGGCCTCGCCGGTCCTCCTCGAGCCCGTCATGGCCGTCGAGGTCCGCACTCCCGAGGAGTACATGGGCGACGTCATCGGTGACCTCAACTCCCGTCGCGGCATGATCGCCTCGATGGAGGACGCTGTCGGCGTCAAGGTCATCCGCGCCAACGTGCCCCTGTCGGAGATGTTCGGCTACGTCGGTGACCTGCGCTCCAAGACGCAGGGACGCGCCGTGTACTCCATGACCTTTGACTCGTACGCCGAGGTTCCCAAGAACGTCGCCGACGAGATCATCGCCAAGGTCAAGGGCGCCTGACGTCCTGCCACCGGGGTCCGTGCCGGCTGCACGCAACCGTGGCGGACCCCGGCCCGGCGGCGCCCCTCGGGTGCCGACCGGGACCCAGTTCAGTAAGATTTCCAACATCCACCAGTAGAGACTCTCGACGCCCGGGCGGCTAGCATGTGTGCTAGTCGAATCCCGACGAAGAGAACTACCCGAGTCCCAGGAGGACACCAGTGGCCAAGGCCAAGTTCGAGCGGACCAAGCCGCACGTCAACATCGGAACGATCGGTCACGTCGACCACGGCAAGACGACGCTGACCGCTGCGATCTCCAAGGTTCTGCACGACGAGTACCCCGAGCTGAACCCCTTCACCCCCTTCGACGAGATCGACAAGGCTCCCGAGGAGCGTCAGCGCGGTATCACCATCAACATCGCGCACGTCGAGTACGAGACCGCCAAGCGTCACTACGCGCACGTCGACGCCCCCGGGCACGCCGACTACATCAAGAACATGATCACCGGTGCCGCCCAGATGGATGGCGCGATCCTCGTGGTCGCCGCCACCGACGGCCCGATGGCCCAGACCCGCGAGCACGTCCTGCTCGCCCGCCAGGTGGGCGTCCCCGCCCTCCTCGTGGCCCTCAACAAGTCCGACATGGTGGACGACGAGGAGCTCCTCGACCTGGTTGAGATGGAGGTGCGCGAGCTGTTGTCCTCCCAGGACTACGACGGCGACGAGGCTCCCGTCATCCGCGTCTCCGCTCTCAAGGCCCTCGAGGGCGACGCCGAGTGGGCCGGCAAGATCAAGGAGCTCATGGACGCGGTGGACGAGTACATCCCCACCCCTGAGCGCGACATGGACAAGCCCTTCCTCATGCCCATCGAGGACGTCTTCACCATCACCGGTCGCGGCACCGTCGTCACCGGTCGTGTGGAGCGCGGCAAGCTCCCGATCAACTCCGAGGTCGAGATCCTCGGTATCCGCGAGGCCCAGAAGACCACGGTCACCGGTATCGAGATGTTCCACAAGCAGATGGACGAGGCCTGGGCCGGCGAGAACTGCGGTCTGCTCCTGCGCGGTACCCGTCGCGAGGACGTCGAGCGCGGCCAGGTCGTCTGCAAGCCCGGCTCCATCACCCCGCACACCGAGTTCGAGGGCCACGTCTACATCCTCACCAAGGACGAGGGCGGCCGCCACAACCCCTTCTACTCGAACTACCGTCCGCAGTTCTACTTCCGTACCACGGACGTCACCGGTGTCATCACCCTCCCCGAGGGCACCGAGATGGTCATGCCCGGCGACACCACCGAGATGACCGTCGAGCTCATCCAGCCCATCGCCATGGAGGAGGGCCTCGGCTTCGCCATCCGTGAGGGTGGCCGCACCGTCGGCTCCGGCCGCGTCACCAAGGTCATCAAGTGACCCACTGACGCTCCGCGCCTCCGCGTAGCACCAGACCTCCCCGGTCAGAGCAGCCGCTCTGACCGGGGAGGTCTTTTTGTGTTCCACCATGGGCAATGGCGCGGCCTACCGCGAATATGAATAGAAATGTGAATGACACTATTTTCTAGTTTTTGTGATGCCAGCGTAATGAATGGTGTCGCAATGCTATAACGGACGATTTCAGATCCATCACCGATCCCGTATTACCCGATTTCGTCAACTAGGTTATCCACTGTCACCAGGCACCTGGATGTCGACACCCATTTGCGGGCGAGCCCAGTGCCGTTGAGTTCTCATGAAGTGGAGTGTTTCCTTTGCTGCGTCGTCGTGCCATCCTGCCTCGCCTGCGTAAGCTCGTCGCCGGCGCTGCGGCACTCACCTGCGTCGCAGCGGCGCTCGTGGGCACTGAGCAGCCTTCTGCCGGGGCGGCCCCGAGGGGGCTTCCAGCCGATGCGCTTCCGGCGGTCTTCGCCCAGGGCGGTACCAGCTGGTACCGGGACACTATCCAGTGGCTCCAGTGGGCGGACTATGACAGCAACTTCGCCGGCCAAACCAAGCCGAATGTCCCCGTGCTCGACTACGGGCAGCGCAAGACCTTCACCAACTACCGCGACATGGGGGAGGCCGGCTATCTAGTCACCACCTGCAACCTGTCCAATCTCAAGCACATTGGCCATCAGAAGGGGTTTCCTGACGATCTTGCTCGTGGCCCGCTGGTCGCCACCATTCCCGGTACCTGGGCCGGCGACATCCTCGACAACCTCTACAACATCGGGGGCGCCGGGGGGTGGAGCGACGGCAGCTCGGAGTGGCACAGTGGTCTGACGTACCCGAAGGACTACGTCAACCACAACCAGATGGTCATTGGGCTGGCCAACGGCTACGCCTACAACGGGGACAAGACCTGGGACGGCAAGGACAAGAACGACCGCCGGGCGGACCGCACCCCCACGGGCGGATACTCGCGCATCAGCTTCGACGTCTCCTGCTCGGCGACCCTCCAGGCCCCCGACGGCAGCTCCACGCCGGTGGGCCTCAACGGCCTGGTCTTCGCCGACGCCGAGGCCTCCAACCCCGGGAGCACCAATGAGCCCTTCGACGGCGAGTGGATCCAGGCCCAGGTCCCCAACAACCAGCGAGTCACCTGGCGCCTCCTCGACGGCGGGCGCTCCAACAACTGCACCGACACGAGAGGAGGCACCGGGCGGCCGGTCACGACCCGCGCGACCCTGTCCAACGGGAACCGCACCCTGCGGTTGGACAACACGGCGCAGGAGTGCGTCTACCAGAACGGCGGAGGCTACTCCAAGCCCAACGGCATCGGCGGGCCCGCAGTGTCCATGTTCATGGAAGGGGCGACTAGCGCCACCATCACCATGCAAGGATCCGGCTACTCCGCCGTCGCCCTGGGGCTGGTCCTGGCCACCGACTTCGGGGATGCCCCCGCTTCCTACGGCAGCGCCTCTGCTCTCCTGCAGCCCAAGTGGGACGGCGGTGAGGTCACGACCCGCAACGGCTACGACCTCTTCGGCGGCCGTCTCATCAACACCACCCGCATGTACGCCTCCGGACCCTACCTGGGCTCCTCGATCGACGCCGAGTCCCAGCAGCATTTCAGCGACGGGGCCGACGGCGATGACAACGACGGCTGGTACGGCAACGACGAGGACGGTGTCACCATCCCCGCCGCAGGCATCGAAACCGCTCCGGGCCAGAACGTCACCCTCAACGCCCGTTGCAACGGAGGGGGAGCAGTCGCCGGCTGGATCGACTGGAACCACAACGGTGTGTTCGATCCCGCTGAGAAGAGCGCCCAGGTGACGTGTGACGGCAGGTCGAATGCCACGTTGAGATGGACCGTGCCCGAGGACGTCGTACGCAGCATCGACGGGGAAACCGGATCTCAGCCCCACACCTACCTGCGGGTGCGGACGGCTAAGGCAGGTGTCGACCTCAAACCCACCGGCAGCACGATGGACGGTGAGGTTGAGGACTACCGGCTCGCCGTTCGCGTCCCCACCATCCAGCTCGTCAAGAACGTCCAGGCCCCCTACACCGGGCAGGTCAAGGCCCTCGGGGCCGACCAGTGGACCCTCAAGGCCCAGCAGGGCAATGGTGGGGCGGCGTCCCAGCAGGTGACCGGCAACGTTGACACCGGTATCAAGGCGGTGCGTCCAGGACAGTACGCGCTCAGCGAGTCCTCCACGAACCCCCAGGCACCGGGCTACGAGGCGAGCGCATGGCGCTGTTCTCAAACCCCCGGCACGGTCGGTAACTGGGGCGGCTCGAGCCTGTCCGGATCCACTATCCAGGTGAGGGGAACCGATCGCATCACCTGCTCGGTCACCAACACGACCAAGCCCGGGGCGCTGTCCTGGACCAAGGTCGACCAGGACGGTCAGACACCCCTGGGCGGTACCAGCTGGACCCTGACCGGTCCCGGCGTCCCCGCCGGCACCGTCGTCGAGGACTGCCAGGCGGCCGGCTGCCGCACCGGCGCCTACAAGGACACCAACCCGGCTCCCGGCGTCTTCGACGTCACCGGGCTGCCGTGGGGGAGCTACTCCGTCACCGAGAAGACCGCTCCCAGCGGCTACCAGCGTCTGGAGAAGACTCTGGCCTTCGACGACGTCTCCGGCGCCAACCTCAAAGCCGGCTTGAAGGACACCACGGGCGTCGCCAAGGGCGCCGTGACCAATCAGCGTCTGACCGGATCGGTGTCCTGGAAGAAGCAGGACACGAGCGGGCACGCCCTTGGCGGCTCGGAGTGGACGCTCAGCGGCCCCGGAGTCCCGGCCGGGACCACCGTCACCGACTGTGTCATCACCGGTGGCAGAGGACGGTGCCCGGGCGGCCCCTACGCCGACACGGACCCCGCCGCCGGTTCCTTCACCGTGACCGGTCTGCCCTGGGACACGCGTTCCTACTCCCTGGTGGAGAAGCGGGCTCCCGCGGGCTACCGGCTGGACACGACGAGCCGCAGCTTCGCCATCAAACCCAATGCCCTCCAGTACTCCTTCTCGAAGGCCTTCACCAACGAGAAGGCGGCCACCCCCCGCCTGCCTTTGACGGGTGGACGCGGTGCGCACATCTTCCTGATCGCGGGCGCGGTCGTCTCCGCTGTCGCGATCTCCACCGGACTCCTAAGGAGGCGCCGTCACCGCAACCTGGACTGATTCGTCCGCCGGCCCGTGCATGAAAGGTCGGAGGCGCCGGTGACGCCGTCGGGCAAGACGGAGTCGTCCACCGGAGAAAGACTCCCTATCCATCTCCATACCACGCGTTCGCATCTCCCCGCGGCGCACAGTGAAAGGAAATCCCAACCCATGAAGCACAACGCCAGCACGCTGGGGCGTCGGGCTGCTGCCGCAGCCGGTGTCCTCACCCTGGCCTTCCTCGGCCTGGCCCCTTCGGCCGTGGCCACGGAAACGCCTAACTACGGCAACATCAAGACGGATGCGACGGGCTCCCTCGCCATCCACAAGCACCTCAACGGTGGTGGCAAGGACATCGGTAACCCCACCGGTACCCCGCAGAACGCGGACAGCAAGGGGGCTCCCGTCCAGGGCGTCGTCTTCACCGCCTACCCGATCACCGACATCAACCTGAAGGACCCCGCCGGGTGGGACACGATCAGTGACCTGTCCAAGGCCGGCGTGCCGGACAGCGCCTGCACCAACCCCGCCGCCCCCACGCTGGGAGCGCACAAGTTCGGCACCCCCAAGGTTTCCCCGGCCACCAACGACGAGGGACTCGCCACGATCACGGAGATGCCGGTTCAGGCCTACCTCGTGTGCGAGACCACGACCCCCGGCAACATCGTCCAGAAGGCCAAGCCCTTCGTGGTGACGGTTCCTCACCCGAACACCGCTGCGGGCGCCGACGGCCAGTGGATCTACGATGTCCACGTCTACCCCAAGAACGAGGCCATCAGCGTTGAGAAGAGCATCCAGGAGCAGAAGTTCAACGGCTACGGTGTCGGCTCCCTCATCAAGTTCCCGGTGAGCTCGACGGCGCCGACTCTCGACGCCAAGTCCTTCTACAAGTACTTCCAGCTCAGGGACACCCTGGACGACCGCCTCACGGCGGTGACCGCCACTGAGGTCTCCCTCGAGGGCACGACCCTGGATCCCACCGACTACAAGGTGGACACCAAGGGGCAGACCGTCACCGTCACCTTCACCGCCGAGGGTCTGAAGAAGATCAAGGCCGCCCCCGGCAAGAAGGTGTCCGCCGTCTTCCAGGGCAAGGTGACCGAGGCCCGCAACGGCGCCATCACGAACCGGGCTCAGGTGATCAGCGACACCGTCTACGCCGAGCAGCCCCCGACGCCCGAGGAACCCCCGGCGAACCCTGAGAACCCGCCGACCTCTAACGAGGTGACTTCCCGCTGGGGCGACCTGCTCATCAAGAAGGTGGACAACCACCAGCAGGGCCAGGACAAAGCCGGCCTCCAGGGCGCTCAGTTCCAGCTGTACAAGGCCAAGAACGCCTACGCCGGTACCTGCACCAAGGACAAGGAAGGCGACCCCATCGCCATCAACGGCGAGACCACGCTGACCACGGACGCCCAGGGCGCCATCAACGTCAAGGGCCTGTTCATCTCCGACTCCATCGACGGTGCGAACCGTGACAACCAGAAGGATGCCACCGCGCGCTGCTACGTCCTGGTCGAGACCAAGGCTCCGGCCGGCTACGTCCTGCCCGCCGGTGACGGCGCCGTGACCCCCGTCAAGATTGAGGTCGGTGCGGTGACCACGGACAACGTCACCATCGAGAACACCAAGCAGTCGGTTCCGGGCCTGCCCCTGACCGGTGCCAACGGCATGCTCATCCTGACCGCCTCCGGCGCGTCTTTGCTGATGATCGCCGTCGGCTCCGTCCTCGTGGCCCGCTACCGCGAGCGCAAGCAGAACGCGAACCTCGCGCTCTGACAACACTGGCTGTCGGCTGGGGCCGCGAGCCCCTGCCGACAGCCACGACCGCAAGCGCACTGCCTCACCCACGTCGTGATCGGGTTCCGAACCCGTCCCAATCGTGAGGTGGTGGCCTGAGCGGCACCGGTGCAGGCACTCGACGGACCCCGATTCGTCGAGCGCCTGCACCGCCATGTGCGAACCCGCACCATCCCCACCCCGTCCACCCGACCCTGGAAGCGCACGAGGCCCCATGATCTCTCGCAAAGCACGCACACCCCGCACCGCCCGGACTCCGCGCACCCGCGCCTCGAGCCTCCAGAAGCACCGCCGTCCCCGGGCCTGGCGCCTGTCGGTCTCCGCCCTGGTCACCTCCATCATGGCGGTGGTGGGCATGGGGCTGCTGACCTATCCGACGGCGGCCTCCTGGGTCTCCCAGTACAACCAGTCGAAGGTGACTGCCGACTACTCCGCCCAGGTCGATGGGGCTCGTCCCGATGCCAAGACCCAGGTCGAGCAGGCGCACGCCTACAACGACGCGCTCTCGGCCGGGGCGGTCCTGGAGGCCAACAACCACGTCCCCACCGGTGCCGGCTCGAGCAAGGACAGCTCCCTGCAGTACGCCAACATCCTCAAGGCCAATAACGAGGGCCTCATGGCCCGGCTGAAGATCCCCTCCATCTCCCTGGACCTGCCCGTCTACCACGGCACGGCCGACGACACCCTGCTCAAGGGCCTGGGGCACCTGGAGGGCACCTCGTTGCCGGTCGGGGGAGAGGGGACCCGCTCGGTCATCACCGGGCACCGAGGTCTGGCCGAGGCCACCATGTTCACCAACTTGGACAAGGTCAAGACCGGTGACAGCCTCATCGTCGAGGTCTTCGGAGAGGTCCTCACCTACCGGGTCACCAGCACCAAGGTCGTCGAGCCCGAGGAGACTGAGGCTCTGCGCGTCGAGGAGGGCAAGGACCTGCTCACCCTGGTGACCTGCACGCCCCTGGGCATCAACACCCACCGCATCCTGCTGACCGGCGAGCGCATCTACCCGACCCCTGCCAAGGACCTCGCGGCGGCGGGCAAGCGCCCTGACGTTCCCCACTTCCCCTGGTGGGCCGTGGGCCTGGTGGCGGGGCTCATCGTCATCGGGCTGTACCTGTGGCGCTCGGGCTACGCGGCGGCGCGTGCCAAGGAGCGGGCCCTGGCCAGGGCCCGTGCTGCGCAGGAGGAGCCGCGCCCTCAGACCTGGGCGGAGCAGATGCGGATCTGGATGGATGACGACGCCGGCGTCGAGCCCCAACGGTGGTTCACCGACCTTCCGGTCCCTCCCCAGCCCTCCGAGATGGAGAACCTGGCGCTCCTGGAGGAGATCGCGTCGCTGTCGGCGCCGTCGGGACAATGGGATAACCAGGAGCTCATCGACACCGCGGAGATCCCGGTACTGGACGCGACACGCCCGAGCGCGGGGGCCAGTGGGCGGACTCACAGCCTCTAGGTCCGATCCTGGGTTCCGCTGCCCGCGCGAGCCCTGATAACGTAATCCGGCCGGCCAAGGGCGTGCGCATGCGTGCCCCTGGTTGTGCCGCCCCGGGATCACCCCGGGATTCATTCTGACGGACCCGTTCCTCCTGAACGGGTTTCCGTGTGTCCAGACCGGTTCACCGCCTCCCACCACGGGAGCGGCGCGCGTCCTGAAGCGACACGCCCGAGCGCGTGGACCGGCCAGAAGCAAGTACAAGAGAGGTTAGGCGCCATGGCGGGACAGAAGATCCGCATCCGGCTCAAGTCCTACGACCACGAGGTCATTGACTCCTCGGCGCGCAAGATCGTCGACGTCGTGACCCGCGCTGGCGCGACGGTCGTGGGCCCGGTGCCGCTGCCGACCGAGAAGAACGTGTTCTGCGTGATCCGGTCGCCGCACAAGGACAAGGACAGCCGCGAGCACTTCGAGATGCGCACGCACAAGCGGCTGATCGACATCGTCGACCCGACGCCCAAGGCCGTCGACTCGCTCATGCGTCTCGACCTGCCCGCTGACGTCAACATCGAGATCAAGCTCTGAGGACTGCCATGACAACGCTTAACACGCCGGCTGCCGCCGCGCCTGCCAAGGCGCTGCTCGGCACCAAGCTCGGCATGACGCAGATCTGGGACGAGAACGGGGTCCTGCGCCCTGTGACCGTCGTCCGGGTCGACACCAACGTCGTGACCCAGGTCCGCACCATCGAGACCGATGGCTACGAGGCCGTTCAGCTCGCCTTCGGCGACATCGACGCCAGCAAGGTCACCAAGCCGCTCGCCGGCCACTTCGCCAAGGCCGGGGTCGAGCCCCGCCGCCACGTGGCGGAGATCCGCACCTCCCTGGCGTCGGAGTTCACCCCGGGCCAGGAGCTGGCCGCTGACACCTTCGAGGTCGGCCAGCTGGTCGACGTCACCGGAACCTCCAAGGGCAAGGGTTTCGCCGGTGTCATGAAGCGCCACGGCTTCGCCGGTGTGGGCGCCTCCCACGGTGCTCACCGCAACCACCGCAAGCCCGGCTCCATCGGCGCCTGCGCCACCCCCGGGCGCATCTTCAAGGGTCTGCGCATGGCCGGTCGTATGGGCCACGCGCGCCGCACCGTCCAGAACCTCAAGATCCGCGGCATCGACGTTGACAAGGGCGTTCTGCTCGTCAACGGCGCGATCCCCGGCCCCAAGGGCTCGGTCGTCGTCGTCCGCACCGCCGTGAAGGGAGCCTGAGACCATGACTGAGGCACTCACCGTCGACGTCGTCGACTCCGCGGGCAAGAAGACCGGCAGCGTCGAGCTGCCCGCCGAGGTCTTCGACGCCCCCCTCAACATTCCGCTCATGCACCAGGTGGTCGTCGGCCAGCTGGCCGCGGCCCGCCAGGGCACCCACGCCACCAAGACCCGCGGCGACGTCCGTGGCGGTGGCCGCAAGCCCTACCGCCAGAAGGGCACCGGCCGCGCCCGCCAGGGCTCGACCCGCGCCCCGCAGTTCGTCGGCGGTGGCACCGTCCACGGCCCGCAGCCGCGCGACTACACCCAGCGGACCCCCAAGAAGATGAAGGCCGCCGCCCTGCGCAGCGCCCTGTCCGACCGCGCCCGCAACGGCCGCGTCCACGTCATCACCGAGTTCGTCACCACCACGGTGCCCTCCACCAAGAACGCCCTGGTCGCACTGCGCAACCTCACCGACCGCAAGGCCCTGGTGATTGTGGACCGTCAGGACGACCTGTCCAGGCTCAGCCTGCGCAACGCCCCCGAGGCGCACGTCCTGTGGGCCGACCAGCTCAACACCTACGACGTCCTGAAGTCCGACGACGTCGTCTTCACGGCCTCTGGCCTGGACGCGTTCCTGGGCAAGGGTGAGGAGGAGTCCAAGTGAGCCTCGAGAAGTCCAAGAACCCCCGCGACGTCATCATCGCGCCGGTGGTCTCCGAGAAGTCCTACGCCTGCATGGACCGTGGCCAGTACACGTTCATCGTGGCGCCGGGTTCCAACAAGACCGAGATCAAGCAGGCCGTTGAGGCCATCTTCGATGTCAAGGTCTCCTCGGTGAACACCATCAACCGCAAGGGCAAGACGCACCGCACCCGCACCGGGATCGGCAAGTCCAAGGACACCCGCCGTGCGATCGTCACCCTGCGCGAGGGGACCATCGACATCTTCGGTGATGTGGCCTAGTGCGCCACGGAAGGTAAAGGATCGATATGGGAATCCGTAAGTACAAGCCCACGACCCCGGGTCGTCGCGGCTCCTCCGTGGCCGACTTCGTGGAGATCACGCGCAGCACGCCCGAGAAGTCGCTGGTGCGCCCGCTGAGCAAGTCCGGTGGACGTAACTCCTCCGGTCGTATCACCACCCGCCACAAGGGTGGTGGCCACAAGCGCGCCTACCGTCTCATCGACTTCCGTCGTCACGACAAGGACGGCGTGCCCGCCAAGGTCGCTCACATCGAGTACGACCCCAACCGCACCGCGCGCATCGCCCTGCTGCACTACATGGACGGCGAGAAGCGCTACATCATCGCCCCGAATAAGCTCCGTCAGGGCGACGTCGTCGAGGCCGGCCCCAGCGCCGACATCAAGCCCGGCAACAACCTGCAGCTGCGTCACATCCCCACCGGTACGGTCGTCCACGCGGTCGAGCTGCGTCCCGGTGGCGGGGCCAAGATCGCTCGCAGCGCCGGCACCTCCGTCCAGCTGGTCGCCAAGGAGGGCAAGTACGCGCAGCTGCGCATGCCCTCCGGGGAGATCCGCAACGTGGAGGCCGCCTGCCGCGCCACCATCGGCGAGGTCGGCAACGCCGAGCAGTCCAACATCAACTGGGGCAAGGCCGGCCGTATGCGCTGGAAGGGCGTGCGCCCGACCGTCCGCGGTGTCGTCATGAACCCGGTGGACCACCCGCACGGTGGTGGTGAGGGCAAGACCTCCGGTGGTCGTCACCCCGTCTCGCCGTGGGGCAAGCCCGAGGGCCGCACCCGCCGTCCCAACAAGTCCAGCGACCGCCTCATCGTGCGTCGTCGTCGGACCGGCAAGAAGCGCTGATAGGAGCCTGAATCATGCCGCGTAGTCTGAAGAAGGGTCCCTTCGTCGACGACCACCTCCTTAAGAAGGTGGACGCTCAGAACGAGAAGGGCACCAAGAACGTCATTAAGACCTGGTCCCGCCGTTCGGTCATCACGCCGGACTTCCTGGGGCACACCTTCGCCGTCCACGACGGTCGCAAGCACGTGCCGGTCTTCGTTACCGAGTCCATGGTGGGCCACAAGCTCGGTGAGTTCGCTCCGACCCGCACCTTCCGCGGGCACGTCAAGGACGACCGCAAGTCGCGTCGCTGACGGACGTCGGAAAGTTTGAGAGGCAGAGAACATGGAAGCCAAGGCGCAGGCCAAGTACGTGCGCTGCACGCCGATGAAGGCGCGCCGGGTCGTGGACGTCGTCCGCGGCAAGCGCGCCGTCGAGGCCGTCAACGTGCTCCGATTCGCCCCGCAGGCCGCTGCGGTGCCGGTGCGCAAGGTCCTCGAGTCCGCAATCGCCAACGCCCGGTTCAAGGCTGAGCGTGACGGTGAGCGTTTCGACGAGAACGACCTGTTCATTATCGAGGCGTTCGCCGACGAGGGTCCCACCCTGAAGCGGTTCCGTCCCCGTGCGCAGGGCCGGGCCAGCAGGATCCTCAAGCGGACCAGCCACATCACCGTCATCGTCGGGGACAAGTCCGACGCCGCAACGAAGGAAGGAGCCCGGTAATGGGGCAGAAGGTCAACCCGACCGGGTTCCGCCTGGGCATCACCACGGACCACCGCTCGCGCTGGTTCGCCGACTCCACCAAGCCCGGTCAGCGTTACCGCGACTTCGTGGAGGAGGATGTCAAGATCCGCCGCCTCATGGAGGACGGCATGGAGCGGGCCGGTATCTCCAAGGTCGACATCGAGCGCACCCGTGACCGCGTGCGCGTCGACCTGCACACCGCCCGTCCCGGTATCGTCATCGGTCGCCGTGGTGCCGAGGCCGAGCGCCTGCGCGGTCAGCTCGAGAAGCTGACCGGCAAGCAGGTCCAGCTCAACATCCTCGAGGTCAAGAGCCCCGACCTGGACGCCCAGCTGGTCGCCCAGGGCATCGCCGAGCAGCTCGCCTCCCGCGTGTCCTTCCGTCGCGCCATGCGCAAGGGCATGCAGTCCGCGATGCGCGCCGGCGCCAAGGGCATCCGGGTGCAGTGCTCCGGCCGCCTGGGCGGCGCCGAGATGAGCCGCAGCGAGTTCTACCGCGAGGGACGCGTGCCGCTGCACACCCTGCGCGCGAACATCGACTACGGCTTCTACGAGGCCAAGACCACCTTCGGCCGCCTCGGCGTCAAGGTGTGGATCTACAAGGGCGACATCACCGAGCGCGAGTTCGCCCGCCAGCAGGCCGAGTCCGGCTCCCGTGGCCGGGGCCGGGGCGAGCGCCGCGGCGGCCGTCGTGGCGACCGCGGTGAGCGCGGTTCGCGTCAGAACACCGAGCAGCAGCAGGCAGCCGAGCAGACGCCGGCCGCCGAGACCGCTGCCGCAGACCAGGGAACGGAGGCCTGAGCCGTGCTCATCCCCCGCCGGACCAAGTTCCGCAAGCAGCACCGCCCGCACCGCACGGGCCTTTCCAAGGGCGGCAACCAGATCGCCTTCGGTGATTACGGCATCCAGGCCCTCGAGCCCGCCTACATCACCAACCGCCAGATCGAGGCGGCCCGTATCGCCATGACCCGCCACATCAAGCGTGGCGGCAAGGTGTGGATCAACATCTTCCCGGACCGCCCCCTGACCAAGAAGCCCGCCGAGACCCGTATGGGTTCCGGTAAGGGTGCACCCGAGTGGTGGATCGCCAACGTCAAGCCCGGACGCATCCTGTTCGAGCTCGGCGGTGTCGACGAGGCCCTCGCCCGCGAGGCCATGCGCCGCGCACAGCACAAGCTTCCGATGAAGACCCGTTTCGTGACTCGTGAGGGTGGTGACGTCTGATGGCAATCGGTTCCAAGGGCCTGACCCCCGCCGACCTCGACGGCATGGACAACGAGCGCCTCTCCGAGGAGCTCTCCAAGGCCAAGGCCGAGCTGTTCAACCTCCGGTTCGCCTCGGCGACCGGCCAGCTCGAGGACCACGGACGTCTCAAGGCTGTGCGTCGCGACATCGCCCGCATCTACACGATCGTGCGCGAGCGTGAGCTCGGTATTCGCACCGCCCCGAGCACGGAGGAGTCCAAGTGAGCGAGCAGACCAGCACTGAGAACGTCGAGCAGTCCACCGAGCGCCCCCAGCGCAAGGTGCGTCGCGGCTACGTCGTCTCCGACAAGATGGACAAGACGGTTGTCGTCCTCGTCGAGGAGCGCTACAAGCACTCCCTGTACGGCAAGGTCCTCCGTCGCTCCAAGAAGGTCAAGGTCCACGACGAGAACAACGAGGCCGGTGTTGGCGATCTCGTCTCCATCATGGAGACCCGCCCGCTGAGCGCCACCAAGCACTTCCGCCTCCTGGAGATCCTCGAGCGCGCCAAGTGACCCTCGGCTGAACGCCGCCCTCGACTCGGTCGAGCCGGCCCCCGACGCCGCAGCATCCCACCCGGGAGGCTGCGGCGTCGGCGTTGTTGACGGCGGGTCCTATCAATCACGGCCGACAGCCAGGTAGGCGGATCGGGGACTGCGGTTTGCGACGGGGACGTCCTTGACCTCCAAAGGCCGACGGTCGCACCCCAGTCGTCTGGAGGACAACGCAGTCCTCGGCGGGCAGGTACGTCCTCGACCAGGGGTCGATGGGCCGACCGGGTGCTTCGAGCGCCGGCGTCGGAGGTCCGGGAAAAGCCGGTGAGCAAAGGCACAGGGCGGGCTGGTCA
>ERZ772927.253-NODE-253-length-28561-cov-6.22037_pt1 | contig 28561 bp, 21 predicted proteins | sample MGYA00512115_ERZ772927 | MGnify/ENA primary metagenome ERZ772927 (study PRJEB29015, sample SAMEA2737924) | human oral metagenome | biome: human oral; feature: human-associated habitat; material: dental | place: China | collected 2013 ... | reverse complement strand
TTGCCCGACGGGGTGAAAAATACAGTTGCTACGCATACAGGCTACGCTTGTTATCTGTTATTTTTTCTTTTTCCTTTCCCCTTCCCACGTGCATTTGGGTGTTTGCTAAAACTTGATTGGTTGCTTTTAGTTGTCTGAATTGAGGATAGTGATGAATTTTCAGATGATTTATTTTCCAATAAGCATTGCTCTTGTTTAGAAGGGGAGATTTGTTGAGTTTCTATGGACTCAATTTTTTTTGCTAAGCTATTTTTGAATGCTAACATTTGAATAGCAGAAACAGAAATTAAAAAAGAAATAGCCCAAAGATAATCACCACCGATGAACCAACTTACCATCAAAATAAATACATTTATGATCAATAATCCCCATGAAATTTTATATAATAACCAATGATTTCTTCTAAAAAAATCAAGGTTGAACCAATATATATAAATAGAGGTTGTTGTAAATGATGCAAGTAAATTATCCGTGCTTAATGATTTCGTAGCCACGGATGAAGTTACAAGAATAAGAAAATTAAAAAGAAAAGTCTGTCTTATATCAAGAAGTAAGCCATCGTATATTTCCTCAATTTGCTGTTCAGATAATTTTGATGTATCAACGACTTGTTTCATGCATATACCATTTCTTTTCATCAATAAATTTCTAAATTTATTGAATAGTTTTTTAGGTAGGGCAGCTATACAAAAAGTTAAAAATACAACAAAGAGAGAAATCCAAAGGTTTGCTGAAAAATTAACAAAATTAAATTCTTCCATTAAAAAATTCATTTTATTTCCTTTAAGTAAAATGGTTAATTTAGATTAATATTTAATTCGCTCCAAACAACAAACTCTCTTTAATATTCCGAATTCTATCCCGCAGAACAGCCGCCTCTTCAAACTGCAAATCCCTAGCCGCCTGCTGCATGGCTTTTTCCAGTTTGGCGATTTCTTTAATCGCGTCTTCTTCGTTGTGAATCTCGCTGACTTTAACCTTGTTCTTACCTTTGCCTTTCAGACGACCTTTGCCACCGTCTTCTTCGTGGTACACGCCGTCGATGATGTCTTTGACCTGTTTTTTAATCTGTTGCGGCACGATGCCGTGTTCTTCGTTGAATTTAATCTGTTTTTCGCGGCGGCGTTCGGTTTCGTCGATGGCGGCTTTCATGGAGTCGGTGATTTTGTCGGCGTACAGGATGGCGACACCGTTCACGTTGCGGGCGGCGCGGCCTATGGTTTGAATCAGGCTGCGGTGGGAGCGCAGGAAGCCTTCTTTGTCTGCGTCGAGGATGGCGACGAGAGAGACTTCGGGAATGTCGAGGCCTTCGCGCAAGAGGTTGATGCCGACGAGTACGTCAAACAATCCGAGCCGCAAATCTCTAATGATTTCAACGCGTTCTACGGTGTCGATGTCGCTGTGCAGGTAGCGTACTTTGATGCCAAGTTCGCTGTAATAGTCGGTGAGTTGCTCTGCCATGCGTTTGGTGAGGGTGGTAACGAGCACGCGTTCGCCTTTTTGAATGCGGTCGTTGATTTCGCTCATTAAATCGTCGACTTGGGTGGCAACTGGGCGGATGATGATTTGGGGATCGACCAGTCCTGTGGGGCGGACGACTTGTTCGACCACTTGTCCGGCGTGTTCTTCTTCGTATTTGGCGGGGGTGGCGGAAACGAAGACAGTTTGCGGCATGACTTTTTCAAATTCGTGGAACTTGAGTGGGCGGTTGTCGCGAGCGGAAGGCAGGCGGAAGCCGTAGTCCACAAGATTTTGTTTGCGCGATGCGTCGCCTTTGTACATGCCGCCGATTTGGGTAACGGTAACGTGGCTTTCGTCGATGAACATGATGGCGTTGTCGGGCAGGTAGTCCATCAGCGTGGGCGGCGGTTCGCCTTCTTTTTTGCCGGAGAAGTGGCGGGAATAGTTTTCGATGCCTTTGCAGAAGCCCATTTCGTAGAGCATTTCGAGGTCGAAGCGGGTGCGCTGTTCGATGCGTTGTTGTTCGACGGGGCGTTGTTCGCGGGCGAAAAATTCGATGCGTTCGCGCAATTCTTCTTTGATGGACTCGCAGGCGCGCAATACGGTGTCGCGCGGGGTAACGTAGTGGCTGGACGGGAAGACGGTGTAGCGGCCGACGCGCTGGTGCAGGCTGCCTGAAAGCGGGTCGAACATATCGAGGCGGTCGATTTCGTCGTCAAACAGGCTGATGCGCAAGGCGTTTTCGGAGCTTTCGGCAGGGTAAACGTCAATCACGTCGCCGCGCACGCGAAAGCTGCCGCGTTTGAAATCCAAATCGCCGCGTTCGTACTGCATGGAAACGAGCGTGGCGATGATGTCGCGCTGCTCGATGGTGTCGCCTTCTTTGACGGACAACACCATTTGTTGATATTCGGTCGGGTCGCCGATACCGTAAATGGCGGACACGGTGGCGACGATAATCACGTCGTCGCGCGTCATCAGGTTTTTGGTGGCGGAAAGGCGCATCTGCTCGATGTGTTCGTTGATCGCGCTGTCTTTTTCGATGAACAGGTCGCGGCTGGGCACATAGGCTTCGGGCTGGTAATAGTCGTAGTAGGAGACGAAATATTCCACCGCGTTTTCGGGGAAAAACTCGCGCATTTCGGCATAGAGCTGGGCGGCAAGGGTTTTGTTGTGCGCCATGATGATGGCGGGGCGGCCGCTTTGGGCGATGACGTTCGCCATGGTGTAGGTTTTGCCCGAACCGGTTACGCCGAGCAGGGTTTGATAGGCAAGGCCGTCTGAAAGCCCTTCGAGCAGGCCGGCAATAGCGGTGGGCTGGTCGCCGGCGGGCGGGAAGGGCTGGTGGAGTTTGAAGGGGGAATTTGGGTATTGGATGACTTCCATATTGCCGCCTGTACCTGTTTTCTAGTTTGGGGAAAAGGGAAATTATAACAAAAAGGTCGTCTGAAAATTTTCAGACGACCTTTTGCGTTGTTGAAACTTAAGCCAAAGAAGCGTTTACAAATGCGGTCAACTGACCTTTTGCCAATGCGCCGACTTTGGTGGCGACGTTTTCGCCGTTTTTGAACACCATCAGCGTCGGGATACCGCGCACGCCGAATTTGGCGGGGGTGGCTTCGTTTTCGTCGATGTTGATTTTGACGACTTTCAGACGACCTTCAAATTCGGCGGCGATGTCGTCCAAGATCGGAGCGATCATTTTGCAAGGGCCGCACCAAGGTGCCCAGAAGTCCAGCAATACGGGGACGTCGGATTTCAAAACGTCTTGTTCGAAATTTGCATCGGTGGTGTGGATAATCAGTTCGCTGCTCATGAGTTTTTCCTTTTTGTGTCAAATTGAATCAGATGTTGTGCAGGATAGGGCTTGGGGCTGAAAATTTCAAGTGTCGCAAAAGTGTAATAGCTTTTTTGTAAGGTTGCCATCGGGATTGGCTAATGTTTTTCAGACGACCTATCCGACAGTTCAGCCTGCCCTAAAGCTCATCAGATGGCGCGTGTAATCGCTGGAAGGGTTGGCAAATACGGTTTCGCAGCCGCCCTCTTCGACGATTTTGCCGTCTTTCAGCACCATCACGCGGTGCGACAGGGCGCGGATGACGGCGAGGTCGTGGCTGATGATGATGAGGCTGAGACCGTGTTTTTTCTGCAAATCGGCGGGCAGCTCCAGAATCTGTTGCTGCCATTGTACGTCGAGCGCGCTGGTAGGTTCGTCCAAAACAAGGATTTTCGGGCGGACGATGATGGCGCGGGCGATGGCGAGCCGCTGGCGTTGTCCGCCGGAAAAGGCGTGCGGATAGCGTTCGAGCGCGTCTTCGGGCAGTCCGACCTGCCGCAATACGTCTTGCACGCGCTGCCGCATTTCTGCGCGGGACAAATCGGGTTCGTGAACGCGCAGGGCTTCGGAAACGATATTAAAGACGTTCATGCGCGGGTTGAATGCGCCGAACGGGTCTTGGAACACCATTTGGATGTCGCGCCTCGATTCGCGCGTCCAAGTTTCGCCGTTGATTTTCAGACGACCTTCCGCGTCGATAAGGTGCATCACGGCTTTTGCCAGCGTGGTTTTGCCGCAGCCGCTTTCGCCGATGATGCCCAGTGTTTCGCCCGCTTTCAAATCGAAGGAAACCGGCTCCAGCAGGATTTTGCTGCGTTTTTTGAACCAGCCCGCCGTTTCTTTGACGGCAACGGAAAGCTGCTCCGCCTGCAAGACGGTGGCGGGGTTGTCCGCCAAAGGCACGACCTTGCGTGCGGCACCGGCGTTCAACAGCATTTGCGTGTATTCGTGTTGCGGACGGGCGAACACTTCCGCCGCTGCGCCCGTTTCGACAATGCGTCCGCCGCGCATCACGGCGACGTCGTCCGCAAAGCGGCGGACAAGGTTCAGGTCGTGGGTGATGTAGAGCATGGTCATGTTGTGCGCCTGCTGCAAACGCGCCAACAAATCGAGAATCTGCGCCTGCACGGCGACATCTAAGGCAGTGGTCGGTTCGTCGGCAATCAGGAGCTTGGGTTCGGCGGCAACCGCCATCGCAATCATCGCCCGCTGCCGCTGCCCACCGGAAAGCTGAAAGGGATAGGCAAAGGCTTTCTGCTCAGGCTCGCGGATGCCGGTTTCCGCCAAAAGTTCGACCGCCCTCGCCCATGCCTGTTTTTTGTCCAAACCCAGATGCAGGGTCAGCACTTCGGCAATCTGCGCACCGACGCGCATCACGGGGTTGAGCGCGGTCATCGGCTCTTGAAACACCATGCCGATTTCCCGCCCGCGCAGCTTTTGCAGGGCGCGTTCGGATTGGGTCAGCAAATCGTTGCCGTCGAATTTCAGACGACCTTCAAACGACACCAGCGGATTCAGCCGCATAATGCCCTGCGCCAACACGGTTTTACCGCTGCCGCTCTCGCCGACCAATGCCAGTTTCCTGCCGGTCTGTACGGTCAGGCTGACATCGTGTAGGACTTGCTTGCCGGGGAAAAAGGCGTTTAGGTTTTCAATTTCAAGGATGGGTTTCGTCATGGTATCGAGGTCGTCTGAAAACGGAAAACGGGTGGAATCAAATCGGCATTACCCGCCGCACGGGCAGAAATCTTTACGAAGCAATAAGCCAATATCTGAGATGAACAAGAAACACGCCCAGCAAACATCGGCTTTCTGCTTTTCAGACGACCTCTGATTCAAACCCGCAAACCGAGGTCGTCTGAACGCTTATTATTTCTGAAACTGCTCTTTCAACACCCGTTTCAACACTTTGCCGGTGGCGTTTTTCGGCAGTTCGTCTTTAAAGTAAATCTGTTTGGGGATTTTGAAATTCGCCAAATGTCCGCGCAAATGGGCGCGCACGTCGGCTTCGTCCAACGTTTCGCCGTCTTTGAGTTGGATAAAGGCGATGATTTCTTCGTCGGCGTATTGGTCTTTCACGCCGATGACGGCTGCGGCTTCGACGGCGTCGAGTTTGTAAATCGCCTCTTCGATTTCGCGCGGATAAACGTTTTGCCCTTTGGAAATAATCAGGTCTTTTTTGCGGTCGACGATAAAGATAAAGCCGTCTTCGTCTATCGTGACAAAATCGCCTGTTTTCAGCCAGCCGTTGACGATGGCTTCGTCCGTGGCATCGCGCATATTCAGGTAGCCCTGCATGACCGAACCGCCTTTGACGATGAGTTCGCCCACTTCGCCCGTCGGCACTTCGACCAATTCGTCGTTGACTGCCTTGACTTCCAATCCGGGCAAGGCGATGCCGACGCTGCGGGCTTTTTGCCTTTCGGGCGTGTTGACGGCGACAACGGGCGAGCATTCGCTCAAACCGTAGCCTTCCAAAAGCTTGGCACGCGGGAACTTCGCTTTAAAGTCGAGGATGGTTTGTTCCGCCAAAGGTGCGCCGCCGCTGATAAACAGACGGACGCGATTGAACCATCTGAAATACCAAGGGATTTTTGCTTTGCTCATAGCGGTGTAAATCGCGGGTACGCCCAAAAATACGGTCGCGCGTTTGAGCAAAACCTGTTTCAAAACGTTGGAGAACGGGAAAACGGATTTCACCAAAATAATCGAACACGCCATATAAATCGGCAGCAACACCATAGCCGTCAGCGTAAAGCTGTGGAACATCGGCAGGAACACGACGAAGCGGTCGCGTTTGGAAATCTTAAAGATGCGCTCGATGCCTTCAAGGTTGGAGAACAGGTTGCCATAGCTGATCAATGCGCCTTTTGGGTGGCCTGTCGTGCCGGAAGTGTAAATAATATGCGCCAAATCATCGATTTTCGGCTGGCGGCTAAAATCGGGCGTACCCGAAAAACGGCGCGCTTCTTCAAAACGAACATCGGCTTCGTCCGCCGCTTTCGCCTCGCCTATCCAAATGATTTTCTCGACGCGGGTCTGTTTCTTCAGCCCTTTCAATTCTTTCTGCAAACCTGCCGAAGCAAACATAAACCGCGCTTTGCAGTCGTTCAAAATATACGCGTATTCGTTGTTTTTCAAAAACGTATTCATCGGTACGGCAACCGCGCCGATGGCGGAGACGGCAAAATAGGCACTGATAAACTCCGGCGAATTGGATACTGCCAAAGCCACTTTGTCGCCGAATTTGACGCCCATATTTTGCAGATATGCGGCTACGGCATCGACTTCCTGCTTGAGTGCGTAGTAGGTGGTTTTTTCTTTGTCGTTGAACACCGCAGTACCTTTGCCGTTTTTACGGCAGGCAGCGGCCAGCATTTCGTAGAAGTTTGTGTTGTGTGTTTGATTCATTGAAATTCTTTAAAAAATAAGTGAGTAAAATATTATAGAGGTCGTCTGAAACTTCTAAAGGCGCGGGTCGCGCATTGATGTACGCCCGCAAAGACTCCGTGCTTATACTATCCCCTAGCGCGCACGTCAAACGCCTGACGCAAGCCCTCGCCTATCATCACCAGCAAAAGCAGCATAACCGTCAGCGTACCGACGGTGGACAAGCCTATCCACCAAGCGTCCAAGTTGTCCTTGCCCTGTGCCAAGAGTTCGCCCAAACTCGCCTGCGACGCGGGAACGCCCAAACCGAGAAAATCCAAGCTGGTCAGCGCAAGCACCGCGCCGGAGATGCGGAAAGGCAGAAACGCCAATACGGGCGTCAGGCTGTTGGGCAGGATGTGCCGCCACATAATCGCGCGGTTGCCCACGCCCATCGAACGCGCCGCCAAAACGTAATCTGCCTGACGGTTTTTCAAAAACTCGGCGCGGACGTAGTCCGACAGCCCCATCCAGCCGAACAGCGACAGCAACACCAGCAATATCAACAAACTGGGATTAAAAAACGAAGACAGGATAATCAGCAGATAAAGCTCCGGCATCCCGCCCCAGATTTCGATAAAGCGTTGCATCAAGAGGTCGGTCTTACCGCCGAAATAACCCTGCACCGCGCCGGTAATCACGCCGATTACGGTCGTTACCAAAGTCAGCGCAAGGGCGAATAATAGAGAATCGCGGAATCCGTAAACCAAACGCGCCAATACGTCACGACCGCGGTCGTCCGTGCCGAGCAAGTGCCTTTCAGACGGGCTTGCAGGGTCGGGCTGCGTGTCGAAATCATTGAGCGTATCGGCATCGTAGGGATTAGGCAGATAAACGGCGTAATTGCCGTTTGACGTGATGTTGCCGCGTATCAGCGGGTCGAGGTAATCGGCAGGCGTGTCGAAGTCGCCGCCAAACACGGTTTCGTTGTATTCGTTTACCAACGGAAAATAATATTCTCCCTGATAACGTATCCACAACGGCTTGTCGTTGCTCCACAAAGGTGCAAGCAGCGCGACGGCGAACAAAACGGCTAAAACCCGCAACGCGAACCAGCCGCGTTTGTGTTGCTTGAAAGCCTGCCAAGTGGGGTTTGAGGTGTGTGTTTTCATGGTTTGGAAAGGTTTATCAGTCATGATTCGGAAACATTTTTTCAGACGACCTATTTCTGTCCGCCGAAATGAATGCGCGGATCGATCCACGAATAAGAAATATCCGACACCAATTTCGCCAGCAAACCCATCAGCGTGAACACATACAGCGTCCCCATCACCACCGGATAATCGCGCTTCATCACCGCCTCGTAGGAAAGCAGCCCCAGCCCGTCGAGCGAGAACAAAGTTTCAATCAGCAGGCTGCCGGTGAAAAACGCGCCGATAAAGGCGGCGGGAAAGCCGGTAATCAGCGGAATCATCGCGTTGCGGAAAACGTGTTTCCACAAAATCTGCTTTTCCGGCAAGCCCTTGGCGCGGGCGGTATAGACATATTGGCGGCGGATTTCTTCAAGAAACACGTTTTTCGTCAACACCGTCGTTACCGCCAGACTGCCTGCCACCGAAGCCGTAATCGGCAGCGCCATGTGCCACAGATAATCTTTAATTTTGCCCGCCCACGACAACGTGTCGAAATCATCGCCGACCAAACCGCCCTGCGGGAACCACGCAAAAAAGCTGCCGCCGCCGAACAACACCAGCAGCACCAAACCCAACACAAACGGCGGTATGGTATAACCGACCAGCACCACCATCCCCGTTACCGCGTCAAAACGGCTGCCGTCGCGCACCGCCTTGGCAATGCCCAACGGGATACAAATCAAATAAGTCAGGAAAAACGTCCACAAGCCCAAACTCATCGATACCGGCATTTTCTGTTTGACCAGCTCGAACACGGTTTCATGATGGAAAAAACTCTTGCCCAAATCAAAACGGGCAAACCGCCACACCATATCCGCAAACCGCGTCAGCGGCGGCTTGTCGAAACCGTACAGCGCATTCAACGCCGCCAAATCTTCCGGACTGATGCGGTTACCGTTTTTCATAATGTTGCCCGCCGTCGCATTCGCCGTCTCGCCGCTGACCGCACCATGCGTCAACTGCTGCACCATCTGCTCCACCGGTCCGCCCGGCACGAATTGGATAACGGCAAAAGTAATCGCCAAAATCCCCAACAGCGTGGGGATTAAGAGTAATAGGCGGTGGAGGATGTAACGGTACATATTAATATCCCTCAAACATGACTTCGCATTTGTTTTTCCCATTCCGAACATAATTTTCGGAAAGAGCGACTGTTAGAAAAGGCTTGTTGTAAATTCATCTCTCGCACGAATGCTGGCTGCTCTGTTGTTTCCCCATAAGAATTTGTTGACATATGGTTTTTAATCCATCCTTTTGCGTTTCTGACTCGTTCGGCCTCTATAACCTCTTCAGGATTAAATTCAAAACCATGTTTCCCGTTTAATGATTCTGCAGAAGCTATGAACCAAGCTTCAAATTCCATATTTGCTAAAACAACAGAGATTGGGCGGTGAGGAATGCATTGTTTTGCACGTTGTAGAATTTTCGCTCCCAAATCCGCAGGACAATCATCGTCAGCATCTAACAATATTAAGATCCACCCCTCATTTCCACACTTTGCGGCAGCAAGTTGTAAATATCGTCTGAACTCATCATGTTTGTTGATAAATTGATCTCTTTTTACTCTAATAGGTTCTTCAATAATTGGATAAGATAAATCAGATGTTTTCCATGTATGTAATCTTTTTAATAGGACTGGTAAAGCTTTGACTTCACCTTGCCCTTCAACAATACAAGCAATTTTCATTCCATTATTTCTCCAAATAGATCATCTTGCTTACCATTAAATTGGTTTTCTAAATATTCACTATCTGGAGCTAGTTGATTCAATCTTAGCAATTCACCAGCAGAAAAAAGATGTTTTCTTATCATCTCCCTAGATGCCTGGTCAAGCGGAGCAATATATGTCTCACCACCTTTTGATGTAACAGTTAAAATTTGATTAGGAGAAATATCCGTATCATCAAGAAGATCAGGGCTATGGCTGGTTACTATAATTTGTGTTTCCTTTGCTGCCGCAAACAATGCTTCTCTCAAAGCCGTACTTGCTGCTGGATGCAGAGCAGTCTCTGGCTCTTCTATAGCAACTAAAGTGGGAGAATAATCATTATTCCTTTGAAACAAAGCAGTAAGGATACCAAGTGCACGCAATGTCCCATCTGACATATTCTGAGCTAAAAAACGCCAAGGGTGTCTAGCTCCTGCCATTTCTTGTCTAAATTCCAATGTTTCCATAGGACCAATCTGCTTACGTTCTACGCCATGCACCATAGGCACTACGAGCTGTAAATATTTTTCAATGTTCTCTATCTGTGTTTTGTTTGATATTCGTTCTAAATGACCGATTACACTAGCAATATTTTCTCCTGAGAATTTCAGCAACTGCCCGTCTTGGGGTTTTTGTAATTCTTTCATCGTATCCGGGTTTAAACTGTAAAAACTCATTGAGGATAATGCATCGAAAACGTCTCTGAATGCTCGCAATCCAGAAACAGCTACTAATGCCAATCTATCAGTGGTAATAGCTGGAAAAGTAGATTCACTAGTATCCTTAAGCTTTCCCCGATTAATTCTATAAAACGGTCCTTTACCTATTCCACTTATTACACATTCTTCGGTTTTTACCTCATAACCACGATCTTTTAATGCCCCCACGTCAAAAGCAAAATGACCTGTTTTCCCATCAGGCAAAACAAATTCTAAACGGATACCAAAGTGAGTAGGATGCCCACTTGAACGACGTCGCACTTCATTTAAACCACCTCGCTCATTCAATGCATTTTCAAGAGAACCATTTAATGCATCCCGTACTAGGTGCAGGGCATCTAAAAAATTACTTTTTCCTGACCCATTTCCACCTACCAAATAAGTCAAAGCTCCTAAGTTAACATTGCAATAACCAATACTTTTGTAATTTCTTAGTATGACCTTTTTTAAAAAAACCGAATGGTCCATAATCAAAAAATCCCTTAAAAATAATATAATAGAAATCATCTCATGAATTTGTATTACACTTTTGAATACTTTTCAGACGACCTCCCTTATTTCTCCAAAGCCTCTTGCAATTTCTTCTCAATCAAATCCGCGTCAAATGATTTGGCAATCAGCTCGAAGCGCGAGTCGCGCCGCCATGAGACTTGGTTGGCGCCCCATTGCCCGTCCACCCAGTTGAGCCACACCCATGTACCGAGCACTTGGAACACGCCTTTGGCGCGGACGAGGCCTTCTGTGAATTTGGGCAGGTCGTTGAAGAAGTTGGTCAGCTTTTCGCCGTCAAAATCGCGTCCGGCGGGGAAAGTGAAACCTTGCGACTGGAAGCCCATGGTGTTGTCCGGCAGGGCTTTGAGGCGGTAGCGTGATTTTTCGATGACGGGAATGTCGAGCCATTGGATGTCGAGTTGTGCGTTTTGGACTTCGACCACTTTGGCTTTGGGCGGAAACAGTTTTGCCGCTTTGTCGTGAAATTCGGCAAGCTGTTCGGGGGTGCATAAATCGGTTTTGCTGGCGACCAATACGTCGCAGATGCCGATTTGGTCTTTATACAATGCCTGCTGCGCGTAATCGGGGTTGATGAACTGGCGCGGATCGACAACGGTAAAGACGGCACCGATTTCCAAAAGGCTGTCCAGCGGTTTGGCTTTCAATTCGTCGATGACGCTGGCGGCGTGCGCCAGTCCGCTTGCTTCAATCATCAAGCGGTCAGGCTTGGCGTCGCGCAGCATTTTTTGCACGGTTACGCCCATTTGCGGGCCGGCGGTGCAGCATAAACAGCCGCCGGCGATTTCTGCCACGGGGATGCCGTTGTCGCTCAATACCGCTCCGTCAATGCCGATTTCGCCAAACTCGTTGACGATGATGACCCATTTTTCGTTCGGGTCTTTCTGCTCCATCAGGCTTTTAAGCGCGGTGGTTTTGCCTGTTCCCAGAAAACCTGAAATCAGGTGGACTTTGGTTTTTTTCACTTCTGACATTTTTTACAGATTCCAGTTAAAACAACGTGTTCTTCTTTCAGCGCAAAGCCGCTTTCGGCAACGCCTGCGCGCAATGCCGCCCATTCGTGGCTCAGGGTTTGCTCGTCCGCCGTGCCGCATTCGGTGCAGACCAAAATAAACGCGCTGTGGTGCGCTTCGGCTTCTTCGTGGTCGTGGCAATGGTCGTTGCACTCGTGCTGCGCGTGGCTGCACAAAATATAGCCATTGACCGCCGCCACTTTGTGCAAAACGCCCTGCTCCGCCCAAAAATCAAGGGCGCGGTAGGCCGTCGGCGGCGCAACCACGCCCTCGCTTTGCTGCTGCATCTGCGACAAGACGTTGTAGGCTTTAATCACGCCGCTTTGCTGCAAAACGATATCGAGCACCTGCTCGCGCAAAGCGGTTACCTGTACGCCGTCACGGCGTGCCTGTTCGAGGATTTTTTGTTTGATTGCGTGTTTCATAAAGGCTTTCAGACGACCTTAAAATTCTGAATGGAAAGGATTATATTATAACGTGTTTCTGTTTGGTTCAAACTGCTGTTGTTTTCAGGAGCGAAAAACATGGGGAAATCCTTGGAAACAGCGAATAATAATCCTCCTTCAAAATCCAAATACCTAAAAATAAACCTGTCATTTTACCGAGAGGAATGACTCTTCCCCCTTTGTATCTGTTTGGAGGATTAAAAATTTCAAAACAAAGGTCGTCTGAAGTTTCAGGCAACTTTTTTGTTGTTTTTCCAACTTATTCATACTAAAACGAAAATTTTTACTTATACCGGATAATTTGTGTGTTAGTATCCAAACACTAAATTGTTGACAATACAGCCCGATCCCGACTACCGGTTTTGCCGTGTATAGCCGCTTTCGGAGCGGATATAAAAAGTCGGACGGCGATTGCCGACAGAACCAAAAACAAGTCAACCAAAGGAGAAATTATGAACCACGACACATCATATTCCGGCATGCACAAGCCGTCGTCGGACTTTGAAAGCCGTGAGGCGTATTTGGAACACGAGCTGCAAATCATGCAGCCCAAACGCTGGCGGCTCAATCTGCCGTTTCGTGATTACCGCTTCGAACCTGAAGACCTGATTCCCGCCATAGCGGGAACCATCGGCAAAGTGGTGATGGTCAGTGCAATGGCGGCGGCATTTGCCGTGCCGTTGGGGCTGCCCGACACCTTTCTGCCGCAAAACGTCCGTTACGAGCTGCTGATTGCATCCGTCTTCATCCTGCTGCTTTCTGGCCTCTTTCTGCCCACTTCCAACTTACCCGGTACACACGGACCATTGATTCCGTTGATTCCCGTCGTCGTTGCCGCAGGCGGGCATCCGCTGGCTTTCGGCTTGTTGATTGGTGTGTTCGGTTTCTTGTTGGGCATTACCAAAGGCGGCAGCCTGATGGCGAAACTGACGAGCAACGGCGTATGCGGCGGGCTGCTGCTGTATCTGGGCTTCGTCGGTACGACCGGACAGGTTAAAAAACTCTTTGAATGGGCAGGCGGTTTTGACAAAAGCTACATCGCCTTCATCGTGATAATCGGCACTATCCTGCTCTATGCGCTGCTGGAACATTGGCGCAAGCGTTGGCTTGCCGTCCCATTGGGCTGCGTGCTGGCAGGCTTTACCGCCTATCTTTTGGGTGCGCCGTTTTCCTTCCAAACCGCTCCTGGCCTGCCGCCCATGAGTCCTGCCTACTGGTGGGGTGAAAATACCGGCTGGATGATGGGTTTGCCGACGATGGACAGCTTTTTGGTCGTATTCCCCTTTGCCGTACTCGCCGTCGCCATGTGGTCGCCTGATTTCTTAGGGCATCAAGTGTTCCAAAAGATCAGCTACCCGGAGCGTTCCGAAAAAGCCTTGATGAACATCGACGACACTATGTTCACCTGTTCTGTCCGCCAAGTCGCAGGCTCGGTATTGGGCGGCGCGAACTTTACCTCTTCATGGGGAACTTACATCGTTCCCGCTTCCATTGCCAAACGACCGATTCCCGCAGGCGCGATACTGACCGCCTTGTTCTGCATCATCGCCTCCGTCTGGGGCTATCCCATGGATTTGGCGATTTGGCAGCCCGTATTGAGCGTGGCGCTGATTGTCGGCGTCTATGTTCCGCTTTTGGAAGCAGGCATGGAAATGACGCGCAAGGGTAAAACCACTCAGTCTGCCGCCATCGTTGTCTTCTCTTCCGCGCTGGTCAACCCCGTTTTCGGCTGGTCGCTGACCATGCTGTTGGATAACTTGGGCTTAATCGGATGCAAAGAACGCAGCGCGGAACTCGGGTTTATGGGTCGCGTCGTCGTACCTACCGTCGGCTTTGTCATTCTCTGCGCAGCAATGGGCGCAGTCGGCATGTTGCCCGGCATCCCCGCCTTCCTTGAGCAGTTTAGGAATCTGCATTAATAAAGCAGCGTAAGCGTTTCAGACGACCTTTTAGCACTGAAGGTCGTCTGAAAACTGCGGATCTCGAATAAATCAAATAATCGACATTGGTTTGAAGTTTTAACATAAAAGGTCGTCTGAAAAACTGATTTTCAGACGACCTTTCGTTATCTCAGATATTTAAGACAATAGATTAGGTATAGTGGATTAACTATAAACCAGTACGGCGTTGCCTTGCCTTGCCGTACTATCTGTACTGTCTGCGGCTTCGTCGCCTTGTCCTGATTTAAATTTAATCCACTATAACGTCATATCAGAAAAAAGCTTTTCGCAATTTACCGGCTGACTACGTCCTCCCCCTGTTTGGACACCAAAAGCTGGTCAATTTTCAGATTTTCGGTGTCGATGATTTCAAATTTATAGCCCGCGTAAACCAAAAAATCGGTGCGTTTCGGGATTTTTCGCAGGGAATACATCATAAAGCCGGCGATGGTTTCGTAGTTTTCTGAATTGGGAAACGCTACGATATCCAACGCGCGCATTACATCGGCGAGCGGGGTTGCGCCGTCCACCAGCCAAGTGTCTTCGGTGCGGCGGATAATTTGCGGCTCTTCTTCGGTATTGACCAGCTCGCCCATGACGATGCTCATCACGTCTTTCAACGTTACCACGCCGACCACCAGCGCGTATTCGTTCACTACCACGGCAAAGTCTTCGCCGGAGGTTTTGAAGGTTTCCAAGACATCGTAAAGCGACAGCGTGTCGGGAATAAACAAAGCTTTGCGCAGCACGCGCTTGTCGGTCAGGCGGACGTCTTTTTCTTTTAAAAACAATGTTAAGAGCGTGTGCGATTCGATGTAGCCGATGACGCGTTCCAAATCGCCGTCGCACACCAAGAATTTGTTGTGCGGTTTTTCCGACATAATTGCCAACACGGTATCGCTGCCGTCGTTTTTATCGAAATAGGCGATGTATTCGCGCGTACTCATGGTGGAAGTTACCGTGCGCTCCTGCATGTCGAAAATATTTTCAATCAGGTAGTGTTCCTGCTCTTTCAACACACCAGCCTGTGCGCCCGCATCGACGACGGCGTAAATGTCTTCCGAGGTCAGCTGTTCTTGACGGACGGTGGAAATTTTGAAGAGTTTGAATATCGCGTTTGCCATTCCGTCGAAAATCCAAACGACGGGTTTTAAGATAAAAATCAAAAACATCATCGGACGCACGATGCGCACCGCCACCGCTTCGGGATGGGTCATCGCTATGCGCTTGGGCATCAGGTCGGCAATCAGGATGAAGCTGCCTGTTACCAGCGCGAACGTCAGCGGCGACGCGGCGGTACTGCCCCAACTGCCCGCGTTTGCCAACAAACTGCCGAAATAAGGGCGCACCGCCGCTTCGCCGACGATACCGGCGAGAATGGCGACGGCGTTCAAACCGATTTGGACGACGGTGATGAAGCTGCCCGGCTGCTGCTGCATATTGAGCACATCCAGCGCGCGCGTGTCTCCGCCGTCTTTCGCCATCACTTGCAATTTGATTTTGCGCGCCGAGGCGAGCGCGAGTTCGGAACAGGAAACAAATGCGCTGATGACAATCAGCAGACACAATAATAATAAGGCTTCGAGAATATTCATGAAAAACGGTGTATGTGGCAAACAGAGGACATTTTAACATTAAAGGTCGTCTGAAAAATTCAGACGACCTTTTTAGATTGGGCGGCAGATTGTCTTTCGCCTTCAAACCTATGGTTTAACCTTTGGCGGTAAAGCGTTTGTTGACGCGCAGGCGTTCGCCGCGGCCGGCTTTTTTGATTTCCAGCCAGTCGGCGAAGATGGCGTGGATAAGGTGGCGTATGGTTTCAAAGCCGTATTGTTGCGGGTCGGTACCTTCTGTGGCGAGTTGCTTCGATACGTCGCTCAAGCGCGCCCAGCCTTGTTCGTCGGCGTGGGTGTCGACTGCCTGCTGTACGGCGGGGATAACGCGGGTTACAGGCAATTTGCTGCTTTTGGCGGCGGGTTCGGGTTTGGCAGGTGTCGGTTGTGCGGTATCTGCCGTTGGGCTTGGCGCGGTGTTTTCGCTCTTGGTTTGGTTGTTTTTTTTGCCGCGCGTTTTGCGTTTTTGCGCGGCGTTGGGGTCGTCTGAAACGGTTTCTTCTGCTTGATGGGTTGCCACCGGGGTTTCAGACGACCTTTCTGCCGGTTTGTCGGCGGACTTGCGGCGGCGGACTTGGAGCTGGTTGTTGTCGGTGCGGTGTTCGAAGATGTCGAAGGATTTGATGAGGTCGGAGAGTTTGCCGTAACCGTACAGCCTTGAGTCGAAATCGGGATTGATTTTGCTGATGTAGCTGCCGATGGGGCCGAGGTTTGCCCAGCCGAGGTCGTCGGCGTTTTCGCGTACGGCGCGTTTGAGCAGGGATAGCGCGTCAGGGGCGGCGGCGGGGTTGTTTTTGCCGTTGTTCTTCTCTTTTTCTTGGCGTTGTTTTTCGGGACGGAAGATTTCGGTGTAGATGAATTTGTCGCAGGCTTTGCGGAAGGCTTCGGGCGTTTTCTTTTCGCCGAAACCGTACACGGTCAGCCCGCTTTCGCGAAGGCGGCTTGCCAGTCGGGTGAAGTCGGAATCGCTGGATACGATGCAGAAGCCGTCGAAATTGCCGCTGTACAGTAAGTCCATCGCGTCGATGACCAAAGCCATATCGGTGGCGTTTTTGCCTTTGGTGTAGGCGAATTGTTGGACGGGGATGATGGCGTGGGGCAGGAGGGCGGCTTTCCATTTGGAAAGGCCGTGGCTCCAGTCGCCGTAGATGCGTTTGACGCTGGCGATGCCGTATTTGGCAACTTCTTCGAGCAGGCGGTCGATGATGTCGGCGGGGGCGTTGTCGGCGTCGATGAGGACGGCGAGTTTTTTGTTTGCCAATGTAGTCATGGGGATTCCGTGGTATTCATGTCAGTTGAGGTCGTCTGAAAACCGGTTTTCAGACGACCTCGATTTTTAAAGCATATCTTGTATGGCGGCGCGTTCTTCTTCCAACTCTGCCAGTGTCGCGGCGATGCGTTGGCGGCTGAACTCATCCGATAAATCCAAGCCTTGGACGATGCGGTAGCTGCCTTCGTCGCAAATGACGGGGAAACCGAAAACCAGACCTTCGGGGATGCCGTAAGAGCCGTCGGAGGGTACGCCCATTGTGATCCATTTGCCGCTACTGCCGAGCAGCCAGTCGCGCAGGTGGTAGATGGCGGCGTTCGCGGCGGAGGCGGCGGACGACGAACCGCGCGCGGCGATGATGGCGGCACCGCGTCCGGCGATTTTCGGCATGAAGACTTCGGTGTTCCAATCGGGTTCGGTAATCATGTCTTGTACGGACTCGCCGTTGCTGGTGGCATAGCGGTAGTCGGCGTACATGGTCGGGCTGTGGTTGCCCCAGACGCACATTTGCTCGATGGAAGGAATCGGGCGGTTGATTTTCTCGGCGACTTGGCTGACGGCGCGGTGATGGTCGAGACGCATCAGGGCGGTGAAGTTCTCCGGAGGGATGTCGGGCGCGGATTTCATCGCGATGTAGGCGTTGGTGTTGGCGGGGTTGCCAACAACGAGGACTTTAACGTTGCGGTTTGCAACTTTGTTCAACGCCGCGCCTTGTACTTTGAAAATTTCGGCATTGGCATGCAACAGGTCGGCGCGTTCCATGCCTTTAGTACGCGGACGCGCACCAATCAACAAAGCGATGTCGGCATCTTTGAAGGCAACTTCGGGGTCGTCTGTCGCGAAGATGTCGTCAAGGAGCGGGAAAGCGCAATCCTGCATTTCCATGATCACGCCGCGCAATGCCTGCTGCGCCTGAGGCAGGTCGAGCAGTTGCAAGATAACGGGTTGGTCGCGTCCGAGCATAATGCCGCCGGCGATACGGAACAGGGTAGCATAGGCAATTTGGCCTGCGGCGCCGGTAACGGCGATTCGGACGGGGGGCTTAAGCGTCATATTTTTCCTTTTGAAGTCGTTGTTTTACTTGATTTACGAATTATAACAGCATTGAGTAAGGGAGAATGAAAAGGTCGTCTGAAACTGGGAATAGGATTTCAGACGACCTTTTTGATTTTGGCAAATGCTGAAATTCTGCCTACGGCAGGAGTTTGCCCGGATTCATGATGTCGTGCGGGTCAAGCTGGGCTTTGATGGCACGCATCAGGGCGATTTCGGACGGAGTGCGGACGCTGGGGAGCCAGTGTTTTTTGATGGTGCCGATACCGTGTTCCGCCGCGATGGTGCCGTGGCAGGCGAGGATGTGTTCATAGACGATAGTGTTCACGGCATCTTCGTAGCGGTAAGCATCGTTGCTCAATACGTCGGGCAGGAAGGTGTTGTAATGCAGGCTGCCGTCGCCCAAATGTCCGAAGCAGACAATTTGTATGCCGGGGAAACGGGCTTCCAAGGCGGGGGCGCATTGACGGACAAAGGTGGCGACTTGGGCGATTGGGACAGCGATATCGTGTTTGATACTGGTGCCGAGCTTGCGCTGGGAGGCGGAAATGTTTTCACGCAGCGTCCATAGATCTAGGCGTTCTTGTTCAGACTGCGCGATGATGCTGTTTTCTTGGCCGTTTTGATAGAGAAACTCGGCAAGTTTTTCATCGAGCGCGGCATCGGGAACGGAGTCGGTCAGTTCGAGCAGGACATGCCAGTTTGCATCTGTCGGCTGTTTAAGACGGCTGAACTCGGAAGACAATGCCAAAGCATGGCGACTGATAAGCTCGAAACTGGTGAGGCGTTCGGCAAAATGCCCTTGTACGGCTGTTAAAAGCTGTACGGCAGATTCGATGTCATCCAGACCTACCCACGCGGTGGCTATGGTTTGCGGGCGGGCGAAGAGCTTGAGTGTGGCGGCGGTGATAATGCCGAGCGTGCCTTCGCTGCCGATAAAGAGGTGGCGCAGGTCGTAGCCGGTGGTATTTTTGTGTAGCGGCTGAAGATGGGAAACAAGTTCTCCATTGTGCAGGACGACTTCCAAACCCAATACCAAGTCGCGCATGCTGCCGTAGCGTAAAACGTTTAATCCACCTGCGTTGCAGGCGATATTGCCGCCGATTTCGCACGAACCTTCGCTGGCAAGGCTGAGGGGAAACAGCCTACCTGCTTCGGCTGCCGCTTTTTGGACGTTTTGCAGGATTACGCCCGCCTCAACCGTGATGCTGTTGTCTGCAAGGTTGATTTCGCGGATGCGGTTGATTTTGGAGAGATTGAGCAGTACGCCACTGGAGGCTACCGCCGCGCCGCACAAACCGGTATTGCCGCCCTGCGGGGTAACGGGGATACGGTGCTCAAAACAAAACCGCATGATTTTTTGTACATTTTCTATGGAATGTGGTTGCAAGATGATGTCCGGTTCGGAAACAAAGCGGCGGCGCTGGTCGTTTAACAGGGCCGGAGTGGCTTCGAGGATTTCAGCGGGGGAAAGGAATTCAAGAAAACGGTCGTACAGATTGGGCATAACGGGAAGCAAGGATGGTTTATGTGTGTACGGAGGATTATATAGCGGATAAGGGGAACGAAAAACGGTAAAGGTCGTCTGAAAAATAAAAAAGCAGGATACAATCTGTATCCTGCTTTTTTAACTGTAAAAATATTATTTTGCAGCAGAAGCGGCTTCAGTAGCAGCAGAGGCAGCTTCGGTAGCGGCAGAAGCGGCTTCAGTAGCAGCAGAGGCAGCTTCGGTAGCAGCAGCTTCGGTAGCAGGAGCAGCAGCTTCAGTAGCAGCAGATGCTGCTTCAGTAGCAGCAGATGCAGCTTCGGTAGCAGCAGATGCAGCTTCAGAAGCGGCAGAAGCGGCAGTGTCAGCAGCTTTGTCGCCACAAGCAGCCAAAGCCAAAGAGAACAGAGCAGCAGCAATCAGAGATTTTTTCATTTTGAGAACCTTCTTTAAATCGATTTAAATAAAAACGGAACAACTGAAACGGCATTAAGCCGTTCCATTAGAGTAAAAATTCATTGCTGAATTTCCTGCATTATGCCCCACAGCATGGCTCGGTGCAACGATACAGACGAATTAGTAATTTTTTAGTAACTTCTAATCAATCCGGAATGGACGAAAGATGGGGATAAACCTAATCAACATAGGTTGTTATTCAGGCTCTATTCGAAATAGCCCATATCGTAAAATTTATTGATTTCATGTATTTACATTTAAACAATACGCAATCGGCTTCTATTTCTGATTTGTTTGAATAATCTAAACAAAATCATTATACACAGAAATAAAAGTTGTAAAAAAGTTACACCAGTATAAAAATTATCAAAATTTACGCTTTTGCATGATTTTAGTTAAATATTGTTTGTTTTTATTGATAATTGTTAATTTATGAATTTTTGAGATAAATCTCCGTGCATGACGGCGGTGTGTTAGAATATTTGAGATTTGTTGGCAGAGGGTTGTCAATAAAGCCTATTTTGATAAACGGTCATGATAAAGGATAAAAAATGACTATTAAAAAAAATTCCGTGGTTTCGCTTCACTATGAAATGTACGATGCGGACAACCAACTGCTGGACAAAACCGAAGAACCTATCGCCTATCTGCACGGCGGATATGACGGCATTTTCCCTTTGGTGGAAGAAGCTTTGCACGAAAAAAACGTCGGCGATACAGTTGAAGTTGCGCTGTCTCCCGATGATGCGTTCGGCGAGCAGGATCCCAGCTTGGTGCGCATTGAAGATGTCAGCGTGTTTCCGGTTGAAGTGGAAGTCGGCATGATGTTTGAAGCCGATGATCCTGAAACCGGCGATGTCTTGGTTTATCGCGTAACAGATGTGGCAGACGGCAAGGCCGTAGTAGACGGCAACCATCCGCTTGCCGGCATGAAAATTTTGTTTAAAGCGACAGTTGACGGCGTACGCGATGCGACTGAAGAAGAAATTGCACACGGCCACGTTCACGGCCCGCACGGCCATCATCACTAATTAAGTTATTGACAATCTAAAAGGTCGTCTGAAAACAGGATTGGGGTTCTGTTTCCAGACGACCTTTTTATATCCTGCAAACCCATATCCAAATATAGCTAAAACATTCCGACAACCATCAAAATCAAGCTGCTTCCTGTCGCCTAAAAATTTTGGGATAAGTCAAACTAAGCAGGGAAATCTTGGTCTGAACGGTTGTTTTCTCTGAATTATGGGAAACATTCAATCTTATTTATATTAAGATTCGGTTTATTGTAAACAGGCGAATTGTGTCATGAGCGAACATTTGGAAGAGCAGGCTGCAGGCTTGGGTATTGATTTGGGTTTCCACGACATCGGTGGAATTTATCATGCGACCAAGCCCGAGGTTTTGGAAGGGATTATTAAGGCTTTGCGGCAGGACGGTTTTTCAGACGACCTTTATGCGGATACTTTGGTGGCGCATGAAAACGGTCGGGAATCTTTGCGACTGCCTGCTGAGTTTCATGGCGCGGCTGAAATTTGCTTGGGAGACGAAGCGGGCGGACGGCAGGTTTTGCCGTTGAACCATGGCGAAGACGGCGTGCTTTGGGTTGCGCTGCCGGCTTTGGCTTGCGGCTATTACACTTTGTCTGCGGAAGTGGAAGGCAGCGTCCGCAAGGGGCGGCTGGTGGTTGCGCCGCAGTCGGTTTATCAGCCGAAAATGCTGGAACACGGTTTGCGCATGAACGGGCTGACGACGCATTTGTACAGCCTGCGTTCGCAACGGAACTGGGGTATTGGGGATTTTACCGATTTACTGAATTTGATGGCGTTTGCGGCGGATAAGCAACTGGATTTCGTCGGCATCAATCCGCTGCATGCGCTTTTCAGCGCCAAGCCTGCTTTTGCCAGCCCGTACAGCCCGTCTTCGCGCGAATGGCTCAATCCGATTTATCTGGATGTGGAGAAGGTCGGCGCGTTTTCCTACAACGAAAAGCTGAAAAACTGGCTCAAGCAGCCGAATATCTGCCAACGCATTGCGGCGTTGCGGATTACGGAAACCGTCGCTTATACGGCGGTTTGGGCGTTCAAGCGCGATGCTTTGCAGAGGGCGTTTGACGCGTTTGAAAACGATGAATGCGAAGCCGCCGAACAAGAGCGGGCGGCATTTGACGCCTTTGTCGAAGAACGCGGAGAGGCTTTGGAAGGCTTCGGTTTGTTTGAGGCGTTGGACCAGTATTACAACCGCTCCGGCGAAGTGGGTTGGCTGTCTTGGCCGGCGGAGTTTCATGATCCGCATGGCGAGGCAGTTCAAAGATTTGCACAGGGTCATCGCCGCGAAATCCGTTTTTATATGTGGCTGCAATGGCTTTGCGCGGAGCAGTTGCGCGAAGTGAACGAGGCGGCTGCGGCGCGCAGCGTGAAGCTGGGGATTTACGGCGATTTGGCGGTCGGCGTAGCACGCGGCAGTGCGGATACTTGGCTTAACCGTGCTGATTACTGCATGGATATGGCGGTCGGCGCGCCGCCCGATCCGTTCAGCCCGACAGGGCAAAATTGGGATTTGCCGCCGCTCAATCCGATGATGTTGAAGCACACGGGTTATGAGAAGTTCGTCCGACTTTTGCGTGAAAATATGCGGCTTTACGGCATCTTGCGCATTGATCATGTGATGGCTTTATGCCGTCTGTGGTGGGTTGCGGGCGAGACGGCGGACTTTGGCGCGTATGTGCATTACGACGCGGATGTGATGTTTGCCATCCTGGCTTTGGAAAGCCGGCGGAATCAATGCGTGGTCATCGGCGAGGATTTGGGGACGGTACCCGACCAAGCGCGGTATTTGCTGAACCGTTATCAGGTGTTTTCTTATAAGGTCGTGTATTTCAGCAAAGGCTGGCACGGCTTTGAATTGCCCGAAGAATATCCCGAACAGGCGATTACGGTGGTCAGCACGCACGACGTCGCGCCCTTGGCGGGCTATTGGACGGGCAAGGATTTGGATTTGATGTTCCGCTTGGGTACGATTCCCGATGCGGAAACTTTTCAGACGACCTTGGAAGCGCGCGAACACGACAAAGCGGATTTGTTCGATAAGTTGAAACACGCAGGCTGCCTGCCAGCCGACGCCGAGATGTCGTCTGAAATCGACGAAACGCTGCTAACCGCCTTACACAAATATGCCGCCATGAGCCGCAGCAAATTGTATGCGGTGCAGCTGGAAAACCTGCTGGGCATGAGCGACAACCTGAATGTGCCGGGCGTTGCCGAGGGTTATCCCAACTGGGCGCGTAAAATGCCTGTCGCGCTAGAAGATTTTCCCCACAACCGCCTGATGGGCGGCCAACTTGCCATGATTGGAGAGGTACGCATGAAGAAAAACAGCCGGATGAAGCCTTATCACGAGCTTGACCAAGTCGAACGCGACACGGTCGAAAGCCTGTTTCTTGCCACCCACAGCGATTTGTTTGCCTATTTGGGACGACACCGCCTTGCCGAAGGCGACGAGGTCGTGCGAACCCTGATTCCGAACGCTTGGGGCGTGGATATTGTCAACCGTGAAACCGGCGAGGTGATTACGTCGTCTGAAAAAGTCGATGAACGCGGATTCTTTGTTGCCGTGCTGACCGAAGGCGCGCCCGATTATGCTTTGAACGTCCGTTATGCCGAAGATGCCGAACCTGTGCGCGAAGAAGACCCATACCGCTTCGGCTCTGCCTTAAAAGACATGGACTCTTGGTTGCTGGCGGAAGGCAAACACCTGCGCCCTTATGAAACTTTAGGCGCGCATTTTGCCGAAGTGGACGGCGTGAAAGGCGTGAGCTTTGCCGTATGGGCGCCGAACGCGCAGCGCGTGTCCGTCATCGGCGAATTCAATCACTGGGACGGCCGCCGCCACGTCATGCGTTTCCACCGCGACAACGGCATTTGGGACATTTTCATTCCCGCCGTCAAACTCAACGCCCTCTACAAATTTGAAATCCGCGATGCCAACGGCGATGTGCGGCAAAAAACCGACCCGTATGCCTTCGGTGCAGAGTTGCGTCCGAATACCGCATCTGTTGTGCGCGGTTTGCCGGAAAAAGTGGACGCACCCGACTTCCGCATCCGCGCCAACGCCATTGATGCGCCCATCAGCATTTACGAAGTGCATTTGGGTTCGTGGAAACGCAATCCCGAAAACAACTTCTGGCTGACTTACGAACAGCTCGCCAAAGAATTGGTCGCATACGTCAAAGACATGGGCTTCACCCATATCGAATTCCTGCCCGTTTCCGAATATCCGTTTGACGGCTCGTGGGGCTATCAGGCGACTGGATTGTATGCGCCGACCAGCCGTTTCGGTTCGCCCGACGAATTGCGCGCCCTGATTAAAGCCGCACACGATGCAGGCATCGGTGTCATTCTCGACTGGGTGGTCGGACACTTCCCGACCGACGACCACGGGCTTGCCAAATTTGACGGCACCGCGCTGTACGAACACGCTGACCCGCGCGAAGGCTACCACCAAGACTGGAACACCCTGATTTACAACTTCGGCAGAAACGAAGTCAAAAACTTCCTGCAAGGCAATGCCCTGTATTGGATAGAGCGTTTCGGTTTTGACGGTATCCGCGTGGACGCCGTCGCCTCCATGATTTACCGCAACTACTCGCGCAAAGACGGCGAGTGGATACCCAACCAATACGGCGGCCATGAAAACCTCGAAGCCATCGCCTTCCTGCGCGATACCAACACCATGCTGAAAGAGGTCGTCCCGTCCGCCACCGAAATCGCCGAAGAATCCACCTCGTTTGCCAACGTAACCCGTCAAGAAGGCTTGAACTTCAGTTACAAATGGAACATGGGCTGGATGAACGACACCTTGCGCTACATGATGGAAGACCCCATCAACCGCAAATACCACCACAACAAAATGACCTTCGGCATGATGTACCAATACAGCGAAAACTTCGTCCTGCCGCTCTCGCACGACGAAGTCGTACACGGCAAACGCTCGCTGCTCGGACGAATGCCCGGCGACTGCTGGCAGCAATTCGCCAACCTGCGTGCCTACTACGGCTTCATGTACGGCTTCCCCGGCAAAAAACTTTTGTTTATGGGCAACGAGTTCGCACAAGGCAGAGAGTGGAACTACAACGAAGGATTGGATTGGTTCCTGCTCGACCAAGAAGGTGGCTGGCACAAAGGCGTACAAAACTTCGTGCGCGATTTGAACCACGTCTATAAAGACACCGTGCCGCTTTACCAACTCGACCAATGGCCGGAAGGCTTCGAATGGCTGGTCGCCGACGACGGCAACAATTCCGTCTTCGTGTTCGAACGCCGCGACCGCGAAGGTAACCGCGTCATCGTCATCAGCAACTTCACGCCCGTCGTCCACGACAGCTACCGCTTCGGCGTGAACGAAGCCGGCGAATACCGCGAAATCCTCAATTCAGACGACCCCGGCTACAACGGCAGCGGCGTATCCGCCGGACAAACCCTGCAAACCGAAGAAATCTGGTCGCACGGCAAACCCAACTCGCTCGCCGTCAAAGTACCGCCTCTGGCAACGGTTTACCTCTACAAAGCCGCCGAGCCGAGCGCAACGGACTCAGCCGATCAAGTAGAAAGCGAAGTGTAAGCTTGAACTAAACTTGTTTTTTTGAACGCAGAAAGAGCAGAAAGGCAGGTTCAAACCAACCGCTTTGCCTGTTTCAGACGACCTTTTGAGATGAAGGGGCCGTCTGAAATTTTTTTGGGATGGCAGATAAAGTTTGATATGTCCGATTACATCGGTTTTGACTGGTAAGGGATGTTGTGTAAAGACAAACGGATATAACAAAAGGTCGTCTGAAAATACTTTCCTCTTCATTGAGGCTGAGTTTTCAGACGACCTCCGTTCAAACTGCTACGCCCGCGAGTTTGCCGATTATGCCCGTAACCGCCAATGCCGCCACGCCCCACAGGCACACGCGCAAGACGGCGGGGGCGACGGGTGCGCCGCCGAGTTTGGCGGAGGCATAGCCCAACGCGGCCAGCCCGCACAAAGTGGTTGCCGCCAGCGTAGGGATAAGGGCAGTGGGAGCGGTCAGCGCGACCAGCAGCGGCAGTATGGCACCGGCGCAGAACGAACCGGCAGAGGCAAGCGCGGCCTGCATGGGCTTGGCGGCGGAGGTTTCGGTGATGCCGATTTCGTCGCGTGCATGGGCGGAGAGCGCGTCGTGTTCCATCAATGCTTGCGCGACTTCGGCGGCAAGCGCGTCGGATAAACCGCGGCGGCGGTAAATTTCGGTCAGCTCTGCCAGTTCGGCATCGGGGTTGGCAGTCAATTCGTCCCGTTCTTTGCGCAAGTCGGCTTTTTCCGTGTCCGACTGGCTGGATACGGAAACATATTCTCCCGCCGCCATCGAGACCGCGCCGCCGATAAGGGCGGAAACGCCCGTCAGCAGCAGGGTTTGGAAATCGGGTGCGGCGGCTGCGACGCCGGTCAGCAGCGAGGCGGTGGAAATCAGTCCATCGTTCGCGCCCAATACGCTCGCGCGCAGCCAGTTGTTGCGGTTGCTGAAATGGCGTTCGCTGTGTTGTGAATACATGGCAGTGTTCCTGTGGCGTTTTGCATTATGGTAGCACCGTATCGGCTTATCGGGGTGGCGTAAATGGTTGTTTGCAAGCTGAAAATTCGGTCATACTTGATAATCATTGTCGCTCAAACGGGTTTGTGGTATAAATCCTAGAAATTTAGCTCTAAACTCTAATAACCGCCGTTCAACAGAGAATCATGATGACACACACCGAATCAAGCGCGCAGCCGTCAACTATGGACACGGCTGCTTTTTTAAAGCACATCGAATCCGCATTCCGCCGCATTTTTTCAGACGACCTCAACCTCATGCAATACCTGCCCGAAGACAAATGGCTTGCCTTGAAGCAGGCGGGTTTGTTGTTGCCCTTCCTCGACAAAAAACACGGCGGCCGCAAGGGCAGCCAGTTTGAAATCCAAGAAGTCCTGCGGATTGCGGGGCATTACGGCGTGCCCGTTACCCTGCGTACAGGCATCGAAGGCGCACTGGTGTTGCAGCCTCTGCAAGAGTTCGGCGACGAAGCGCAAGTCGCACAAGGTTTGGACATGATTTTCAAAGGCGAAGGCGGCGGTTTGGGCATTACCGAACCCGAAACCTCCGGCGCGGCGATTGCCCGCGAAATGCAGTCCTACTACGAATACATCGACGAAAAAACGATTTACGTCAACGCCGCGAAATATTGGCAGGGCAACTCGCAAAGCGATTTCCTCCTCGTCGCCGCCAAAGAACGTAAAAACGGCAAACTCTCCAAAGTCATCAACCTGCTGCTCGTTCCCAAGGAATACATCCGCTACGAAGCCCTCACATCCGAAGGCTTGCGCGCCGTCCGTTATGCCGTCAACCGCATTGATGCCGAAATGCCCGCCGCCGCCGTCATGAAACTCTCCCAGAGCGATGCCGCCGGTTTGCGCGCGTTCCAAAACATCTTTATCCGCAGCCGCCTGCAACTGATCGGCATGACGCACGGCATCATGGAATATATCCTTGAAAACCTGAACCGATACGTCCGCAACGACATCAAATTCGTCGATTACGAACGCCGCGAAATCCAACGCCGCCATCAGGTTTCCGAAATCCTTTACCGTTACGTCTGCCATTCCGTTTCGCCCGTTGCTCCCGTTGCCCATCAATTAATGGAGGCAAACATCATCAAAACCCTCGCTACGGAATACACTTACGCCGCTGCCCAAATGTTGCAAAAACTCTTGGGCGCGAAGGGTTTTGAACGCGGACACACAGCCAGCAACATCGCTATCGACATCCGTCCCTTCACGATTTTTGAAGGTCCGAACGATATGCTTTATGCCGAAATTTACGACCAGTTCGTCCGCGCCACCGCCGAAGAAAAAGAAGCGGGTATTAAGTTGGACAAAAACCAAACCCTGCTCGACCGCCTGCAAATCGATGCCCGCTTTGCTGCCGTTGCCCGCGGCTACACCTTGCCCGAAGACATCAGCAGCTTCCTGCAGGAACACACCCTGACCGACGCCTGCGCCCTGCAAAAAGTCTTCATCGGTAAAATCATCGCCCGACTTTTCGCCTTCGTACAGGCGGAACACGAAGATACGGCAGCCTTCCTGCTGAACGACATCCGCAAAGACATATTGGATTGCCGATATTGCGGTTGATATTTTCAACAAAACATAAGAAATTAAATAAAGGGACTGTCCCAGATAACGAGGACAGTCCCAAGAACGACTCCGATTGAGTAATTTATTAAACTATTCTTTTAGTTGAAACAGAAAAACGTTGTAAAAAAATCAGCCCGATGTATGCAATCATCGGGCTTCCATGCTCAAAAAGTCTTTTGAACCGCTTAAAAACCAGGTTTTTCTATTCCATTTCCATTCTTCATCCAATTGGTCAATAGCTTCTGCAATCCTGGTAAATCTTTGCGTTCTATCAATTCAATTTGAGCGCCTTTAGCTCTA
>ERZ772927.250-NODE-250-length-28744-cov-20.8991_pt1 | contig 28744 bp, 25 predicted proteins | sample MGYA00512115_ERZ772927 | MGnify/ENA primary metagenome ERZ772927 (study PRJEB29015, sample SAMEA2737924) | human oral metagenome | biome: human oral; feature: human-associated habitat; material: dental | place: China | collected 2013 ... | reverse complement strand
GATTTGTAACTTTCACCCCGGTCAGACACTCATATTGTCACTCTCAGAGTTACAACATGTAACTCGCAGTCAATCGCAGATAAAACAAGTGCCCGGCGCCTTTGTTAGAAGAGGCACCGGGCACCCGCCCGTATACGATACGCCCTGAGTGCGAGCGCATCGTTAATCTTTGAGGACTACTCGGGAAGCACCAGACCCTTGGTCTGTGACACTGCACGCTCGAAACGCTCGGCAACGTCAGCCCAGTTCACGATGTTCCAGAATGCCTTCACGTAGTCGCCCTTCACGTTCTGGTAGTCCAGGTAGAAGGCGTGCTCCCACATATCGAGCTGCAGAACGGGAATCAGTGCAACCGAGATGTTGCCTTGCTGATCGTACAGCTGCTCAATGATGAGGCGCTTGCCCACGGTGTCCCAGGCGAGAATTGCCCAGCCGGAGCCCTGAATGGTGAGGGCAACGTTGGTGAAGTGCTCACGGAACTTGTCGAAGGAACCGAAGAACTCGTCGATAGCCGCTGCGAGCTCGCCGGTGGGCTTGTCGCCGCCCTCGGGGGAAAGGTTCTTCCAGAAGATCGAGTGGTTGGTGTGACCACCCAGGTTGAAGGCAAGGTCCTTGGACAGCTTGGAGACGTTGCCGAATGCACCGTTCTCGCGTGCCTCGGCAAGCTGCTCTAGGGCTGCGTTTGCGCCTGCAACATAGGCTGCATGGTGCTTATCGTGATGCAGCTCCATGATCTTTGCGGAGATGTGGGGTTCGAGCGCCGCGTAGTCGTAGGGGAGCTCGGGAAGAGTGTACTTTTCAGCCATAGTGTTATGCCCTTTCATTCAGAAGATGGCGTCGTTACAAGGGTACCAGCGTTTGCCTGCGAGTTCAGTGGGTTCTGGGCAATGTGCGGGGATGCTGTGCATAGGGTGGAGAAAGTTTTCCACAGGGGTGGATAAACCCGTGGATTTTATTTCAAATTCATCACGATTTCGGAGTATTTGCCGGATTTTTGCGGGGTTCAGACCCACAAATAACAGGTATGTAAGTTATCCACGCTGTGGATAAACTTTGTGGATAACCCATAATGATATTTTTTGTCGCGCATAGATAGCGACGATTTATGACGCCAAAAGCCGAAAATTAGTGTCGTTATGTTACGTGTAATTTTTACCGTGTTCGCTGTGTTTTAGCGTCTTTTCGCCCATAAAAACTCACACGCTAGTACCGCATATAGTTTTCACAAGCAGAATTTAGTGTGTGCATAATGCACAACCTATTCTGTGGATAATGACCGGTGGAAATTGTTCACAAAGTTTTCCACAGGTGTGGAAAGTATCTGTTTAAAACTTGTCTCGACATCCTCAAATTTCTGGATGCGCCTACCGAAGATTTTCATAGCAGAGTTATTTTCGCGTATTTGCACGGATTAACGGGCGCGTTCTAAGACACAGTGGGCGTGATGCGTGTGTGAGCCAGATTCCCTAATAACAGTCGTGTAAGTTCTCCACACTGTGGAAAAGTACTGTGGATAAAACCTCGGGAGGATTCCAGGTGGGGTTATATCAGCCGCTCCCCTCCCTTAGAACACACATACGTTGCCCCTGTCGTTCCGCGTCGTGAGAGAGGTGCCTTCACCCTGTGAATGTCAGAATGCGTAGGAACGCGACACGCCGGGCGCATCCTACTCTGCTGGGGTAATTAAGGTATGGGTCTAGCGTGCTGCCCACAATCTGTATAAGCCACCATGCACCACGCCGTGCAGAAAGGCATGAAAAATCCCCCTAGACCGTGACCGTCGGGGGAAAAAATTAATAGAAAACCCCCGAAATATCGGGGGATTAGAGAGGTAGACACCGCATAATCTTTTTGATGTGCGCTTGCCCACCTATGAGGCATTCTTGCTAGTGTGGGCGGGGTGCGTAGGGTATTCTTAAAAAGAACGGCGCGGGGACCGCCCAACCACGAACAGTACCCGCACCGCACAACCGCCGGTAGAAATGCAGGTTACCTGCACACCGACGACAATCACCGATAAATAGAGAGTCGAACCCTGTCGGTTTGAGCTTCCGGTCTCGCCCCGCGGGCTTCTTTTTCGACCCCGTTATGCATACCAGTGTACACGCTTATTTATCATGTGCAAACCCAAATGGTATTTTTTCCCAAATTTTTTTAATCATTTTGTAATATTCCTGGCGAGCACTACCTAAGTAGCCTCAAAATTTTACCTTCTTTACGTGTAAAACCTTGAATTATCAAGTATTTTTTACAGGTAATCATTACAATGATTTCATTCGGGAAGCGCTATTTCCTGGGCAAATTGTCGAAGACACGCCGACAATGGTGTGACGTATTTCGGACAAATTTGTGCCGTCAGTGTGTACTTTAAGGAAAGACATACCAAGTTTTGAGCAATATCTGAGGGTTTGCTGTCTTAACAAGTACAATGAACTTTACACACCTTATATATGCGCTCAGTTTAAAAGCTGGAGGTGCGAGGAGGAACACTCATGCCCAAACAAGCAACCACCGTCTCTGGCGATCTTCCAGAGAAGGCGGAGCCCAAATGGCTAAATGAAGAAGAACGTGAGGGATGGCTGTTTATCAGCTCGATCATCTTCAACCTCACACGGCAGCTCGATAATCAGCTTCAGCAGGATGCCGATTTGAGCTATGTCGAATACATGGTACTTGTTGGACTCTCAGAGTCAGAGGATCACGAGTTAACAATGACGCAGCTGGCACTGGTCACAAACACTCTGCCGGCGCGTCTTTCGCGCGTGGTCGCCAGACTGGAGAAAGACGGGTACGTGTCCCGGTCACTCAGCGCCGAAGACCGCCGCGTCAGCATTTGCCATCTGCTTCCTCAGGGTTTGCAGAAGCTTCAGGATGCGGCACCCGGTCACGTAGCACAGGTACGTCACGAGATTTTCGACCACCTCACGGAAGATCAGGTGCGTGCTTTAGCTAATATCGGCGAAAGCATCTTGGGCGATAAGCCTTCTAAACTTATTTCATCGTCAAGTTTGCGGCGCGGAAGTTACCCCGCCTAAGCCTGCACGAACGAATACACCCGGATTTTCCGAGGCTTGCGAGCACATCATAACGGTTCTGTTATGGTGTTATAGACCGAGCTCAGGACCCCCTAAACACGCCTCCAGATTAGCCTTTTCTCTCTATACAGTGCTGACTCGGCCCTCTATGATGGATTCGACAGCGTTGCACTGTACCCTACGCGAATAGAACACACACCCTAATTTCAAGGAGAGAAAAGTTATGTCTAAGTCCTTCTACGATCTGCTCAACGAACAGATCGGTCACGAGTTTGCCGCATCCCACCAATACCTTTCAATGGCGATTTGGCTTGATGGTGAAGATCTTCCCCAGTTGGCGCGTTACTTCTACCGCCAGTCTTTGGAGGAGCGCGGGCACGCCCTCATGATGGTTCAGTACAAGCTGGATCGCGGCCACAAGGTTGAGATTCCCGCAGTTCCGAGCGTCAAGAATGATTTTAAGGATGTTCAGGAAATCGTGGATCTTTCCCTGGCGCAGGAAAAGGAAGTCACCGGTCAGATCGAGGCTCTTTTCTCCGCAGCGCGCAACGAAAACTATGCTCTGGGTGAGCAGTTCATCCTCTGGTTCCTGAAGGAACAGGTTGAGGAAGTCGCATCGATGGAAACTCTCGTCACCATTGTGAAGCGTGCAAACGGAAACCTCTTCGACATCGAAAACTATGTGGCTCGTGAGCTCGATGAATCGCATGGCGAAGACAGCTCCGCTCCTGCCGTTGCAGGGTCCTAAGGTACCTCACACCTCATAATTGCATAATTTTTATATTCTCGCTCCGAGTCGATCTTACGGCAGGGGCGAGAATATTTATATTGACCCTGAAATTTCGCTTACGTTATAGAATGTATGCCCAAAATGGCATATATTGGTTAAGTATATTTATACCTTTAGAAGCAAAAAATACCATCTCCTAGGTAGGAGCGTTAGAATAGTAAGAATTATTCCTATCCGGAGGATAACTACAGAGAATATGACCCAATCACAGACACCGAACTCAGAAAATACAGTTTTCAGCCGCGGATCCTACAGCAACTCTAAACGAGTTGCAGATATTTTGCGCACGGAGTCCGTGGGCGGCAGCATCCTGCTGGTGGCGACCGTCCTCGCGGTAGTTCTTGCCAATACCCCACTGGCAGATATTTATTTTGGGGTGCGCGATACCGTTATAGGTCCCGAAGTTCCAGGGTTTCACCACCTTCACATGAAGATAGGCACCTGGGCGGCAGACGGTCTCTTGGCAGTATTCTTCTTCCTGACCGGTCTTGAACTCAAAAAAGAGTTCGCTATCGGTGACCTCAAATCGCCGGCAACCGCGATCGTTCCCATCGCAGCAGCCTTCGGCGGCGTGATTACCCCCGCCATCATCTACACCGCTATCAACTTCAGCAGCCCCACCGCTATACATGGCTGGGCCATTCCCACGGCAACCGACATTGCCTTCGCGGTCGCCGTATTGGCGGGCGTGGGAACGTTCCTGCCCTCGGCAATGCGCATCTTCCTTCTTACCCTGGCGGTGGTTGATGATCTGATCGCTATCTGTATTATTGCGATCTTCTACACCGGCACATTCCACGGCGAATACCTGCTCCTTGCGATCATCCCTATCTCGCTGTTCGCCTTTATCGCCTATCGCGGCGAAAAAATGCTGCACCTCAAGCCCGCCGCAGCGTGGATTCTGCTTCTGCCCCTGGGCTTTATCACGTGGGCTCTTTTCCTTGAATCCGGTATTCACGCAACCATTGCCGGCGTGGTGCTTGGTTTCTGCGTTCCGGTTAAATTCAATAAACGTACCGAAGCTGCGGGTGCAGATGCGGGTCTCGCCGAGGTTTTCGAGCATCGTTTCCGCCCGCTTTCCACGGGTATCTGCGTGCCGGTCTTCGCCTTCTTTAGCGCCGGTGTTGCTATGGGCGGTTTTGACGGTCTTAAGCGGGCCCTCACCGACTCAGTCTCCCTGGGTATTATGTTCGCCCTAGTTTTCGGCAAGACCATCGGTATTACGGGAACCACCTGGCTGGTTACCAGGTTCAGGCACGCCAACCTAGACCCGGATGTGCAGTGGATTGACGTCATAGGTCTTGCGGTTACCGGCGGTATCGGCTTTACCGTATCGCTTCTGGTGGCAGAACTGTCATTCACCGGTGGATCGCCGCACGGTGAAGACGCCAAAATCGCTATTCTCTTCGGTTCAGTGACCGCCGCAATTCTGGGTGCTCTGATTCTCTCCCGCCGCAATAAGCACTACCGTTTACTGGCGGAAAAGGAGAGCGTGGATGCCGATATGGATGGCATTCCGGACGTGTTCCAGCAACGTAAATCACAGTCTTAGCCAGACTGTGTTTTGCGGCGGAGTATTGGTAAGTACCTTGCCCAAGCGTTAAGAATCCGGTGGTGACACCCCTAAGAATCACCACCGGATTTTTATATTCTCATTCCAGAATATAGTTGATATTTCGCAGGTTTGAGAGCTTTTTTCTAAACATCCAGCCCAACGCCTCTAACCATGCTGCACCCTTTCAGATATATTCTATTTTTGGAACATATCGATGGCGGGGAATCTACCGCATATACCATATGGCATTCAAAGCACTCCCTGCATGGCGACCCCTGGCAGCGCTTTCAGTCTCCAACCCAAAGGTGCGCTGTCTTACGTCCTCAGATTCTACGCATACACACGGCATGTCCGTAGAATGAAATGTACCGAGTGATTGGTGGAGAACGTTTTATGGCACATCAGAAGCGGGGCGCAGACGCCCATCACACGACATCACGCTATGCGGAAATCATCGCCCGCTGGGTTATCGGTATCTACTCAATCGCGACAATTCTGACGCTTTTCACCTGGATTATTTCCCCGCTTCGCAGGGGCCACGGGTTCACCTGGTGGGAAATCACCGCGAGCCTGCTCAACATCCCATCAAGTCATACGCTGGTGAGCGCGGTCATCATGGTGGTCATGACATCCGCTCTGATTACCCGTAAACGAGCCGCCCTCTACGCCGTCATCTTCTTTCAGGTCATCGGCATCCTCATCGGAACGCGAAGCGCACTTCTGCTCTTCTTCCCCGATAACGTGATGCCAAGCGAAGAATTTTTCTCCTCCACACTCGACACCGTGGCTATTATCGTGGCGGCTATCTTTATTCCGCTTCTCATCCTGGCACGCTCTGCTTTCCCGGCGCATATAGGCCGAATTTCATGGGTATTGGCAACCGTGGTCTTCCTCGGCGGGCTAACGGTGACAACCCTGCTGGCCTGGTATTTTGGGCATCACGTGCCGGGAGTTACGGTTCCCCACCTGCTCAAACAGGGGTTAGGGCTCGATAGTTTTCCCGAACTCAAGGGTGCAAACCCGGGTGCCACGGTGGTGGGGGCAGCATCCGTGTTCTATGGAATTTTTGCACTGATCGCGGTGTATGTGGTGGTGCGGGGGTACCGCGTCCCCAATACCTGGACCGCCGATCGGGAATTGCGCCTGCGCGAACTTTTACAGGAATATGGCGGGAACGATTCACTCTCGTACTTTGCAACACGCCGCGATAAGCAGGTGATTTTCTCGGCGGATATGCGCGCCGCTGTCACCTACAGGCAAGTGGGTTCGGTATGTTTGGCCTCCAGCGACCCGGTGGGCGATCCAGCGTCCTGGGGTTCCGCAATCGATCGGTGGATGCACCAGGTGCGCCGCTACGGTTGGATTCCCGCCGCCATCAGCGTGAGCGAAGCCGGTGCCAGAGCTTTCGCACGCCGGGGACTGGGTATAATCCGCATGGGGGACGAAGCCATTCTAGAGGTCTCACGTTTTAGCCTGAACAATACCTCGCTTACGGAGGTACGCCACGCCCACCAGCGGGTTCGTAAGGCCGGTTACACGCTGAAAATCTGCAGGCATCGTGAGCTTTCACCCGAGCAGCTGCACGAGGTGGAAAATAACGTGAACGCTTGGCGTCACGGCAAGGTTGAGCGCGGGTTCTCGATGGCGCTCAACAGGCTCTCAGACCCCGCAGACGGTCGCAATCTGCTTGTTTCAGCGCATGATTCTGCTGGCACAATGGTTGCACTCCTCTCATTCGTGCCGTGGGGCCGCACCGGTATATCGCTGGATGTGATGCGCCGCTCCCCCGACAGCCCCAACGGCATCGTGGAATATATGGTTGCCCAGCTTATGGAAGATGCCCCCGACTACGGCATCACGCGTGTTTCACTGAACTTTGCTATGTTCCGCCATGTGTACGAGAACGCAGATCAGTTCGGCGCCAATGCCTGGAGCAGGTTCGCTTCCCGGTCGCTGGGGGTTTTAGACAGGTTCCTTCAGTTGGAGAGACTGTACCGCTTCAACCTCAAGTTCGCCCCGGAGTGGATGCCGCGCTATATGGTTGCGGAACCGACGCTGGCTTTCCTGAACGTTGCGGCGGCGGCCGGGGTTGCCGAGGGCTTCCTGCCCGATTTTTCGGCACGTAAACAGCGCCATGAAGTGCACCGCCTGACCGAAGACCAGATCGCGCGAGTGCACGAGATCGAGCGTGTGCATCCGGGCGAGGCGCAGGCCCCCGAACACCGCTTCAGTGATCAGACCAAGCACCGTATTCGTCACCTTCAGACACTTCGGGATGCCGGTATGAACCCGTACCCGCTGGGAGTCACGTGCGAGTATTCGACGGTGCAGGTGCACGATGGGCTGAGTAACCATACGCTTCCAAGCGGGGAGTTTACCCTATCGGGCAGGGTGCGGTTTATCCGCAACCACGGCGGGGTTATCTTCCTGACCCTATCTGAGGAAGGCAAACAGGTACAGATTATTGCCGAGCGCAGCCTTGTGAGCGAGCGCGAGTTTCAGCTTCTCAAGTCCGCTGTCGATACGGGTGATATTCTGCTCGTGACCGGCACGGCGGGGGCTAGCCGCAGCGGAACCGCATCTGTCATTGTGCACGGCTGGCAGATGGCGGCGAAGTGTCTACACCCCATTCCGTACGGGGCGTTGAATGATCCGGAGGCGCGCATCCGCAAACGCTCGACCGACCTGTTGGTGCATCCGCAGCAGCTTGAAAACCTTCGGATGCGCTCCTCACTGATCACTGCCATTCGCCGCACACTCGATGATGCAGGGTTCACCGAGGTTGAGACCCCGATTCTGAATACTATTCATGGCGGTGCGAGCGCGCGCCCCTTCAAAACCTTTATTAACGCCTATGGTGCGGATTTGACGCTTCGTATAGCGCCCGAGCTGTATCTTAAGCGCCTGGTGGTTGGCGGTTTGGGCGCTGTTTATGAGTTGGGGCGGGATTTTCGCAACGAAGGCGCGGATGCTACCCATAACCCGGAGTTCACGGTGTTGGAGGCTTATAAGCCTTACGCAGATTACACGGTCATGCGCAAGCTTACCGAAACGCTCATCAAGAATGCCGCCCGGGCCGTCTATGGTTCTGAGGTACTTCCGCTGGGCGAGAAGGGCAGTACCGAGCGTACTCTCACGGATGTTTCGGGTGAGTGGCGGGCAGTTTCGGTATGCGAAGCCCTTTCGCGTGCGCTGGGGCGCGATATTTCGAGTGAAACAGATTTTGAGACTTTGCTTGAGCTGGCGCATGAGCATCAGATTCATGTGCGTGATGACATGGGCGCGGGCGCCATTCTTGAGGAGCTTTACGGTGAGCTGGTTGAGGCGAAGACCGTGTTCCCCACGTTTTATACGGATTTTCCGGTGGAGACCTCTCCCCTGGCGGGTGCGCATCGTAGCAAGCCGCATCTGGTCGAACGCTGGGATTTGGTCATTAACGGCATGGAGATGGGAACCGCCTATTCCGAGATGACGGATGCTTTAGAACAGCGCCGCCGCCTGACCGAGCAGTCTCTCAAGGCTGCCGCGGGAGACCCGGAGGCCATGCAGATTGATGAGGATTTTCTGTATGCCCTTGAGACCGGGCTTGTCCCGACGGGCGGGTTGGGCATCGGTATTGATCGCTTGGCGATGCTCATGGCGCAGACCCAGATTCGCGGGGTGCTTTCTTTCCCGTTTGTTAAACCCGTGAAGTAGCATGTAGTCAAAGATTCATTTTCTCCACTGGAGAGTGTTTTTATGTCTATTAAACGATGTTTGATATGAATTGTGGTTCAGCCATAACTTTTTGATGTTTTTGCTTGTCAAACGGAGTATCACCCGTGTTCCGGCTATATTAATTATTCGTTACAAATGTGGACAAGACCCCCAATGAGATTGCCGTAAACCCTTCATCAACGGAACAATAAGTACCTGTAATTTCTAAAGGGAATTTCTTTCCCTGGCGTGCGGTCTACCCGGTTTGCACCTTCGCGCCTTCATGCCCGCATAGTTGCTATCCCTATTACGCTTCTATGCCGTGACGAAAGAGAAAACCTGTGGACTCACTTGTAAATTTTATTCAGGACATTAACGCCTCCACCGCTGGCGCCACCAGCGTGGTTGACAGCATTCAAAGCTGGATATGGGAAAACTTTCTGTTCGTTGCCTTGATTGTCGTGGGCCTGTTCTTGACGATCCGCACCCGCGCCGTACAGTGGCGTTCCCTACCCGAGATGCTGCGCGTACTCACCGATCCGTCCGGTCACGAAGCCGATGGGCGCAAGAGCATTTCCTCATTCCGCGCGTTCACCGTTTCGGCGGCATCCCGCGTGGGCACCGGCAATATTGCTGGCGTGGCGATCGCTATTGCAATGGGTGGTCCCGGCGCGGTGTTTTGGATGTGGGTCATTGCTGCCGTGGGCGGCGCATCCGCTTTTGCCGAATCCCTGCTGGGCCAGCTGTATAAAGAACGCGGCAAGGATTCCTATATTGGTGGCCCTGCCTACTATATGCAGCGTGGCCTGAATGCACGCTGGCTGGGCCTGATTTTCGTGGGCTTTATCGTGCTCACCTATAGTTTTGTGTTCTGCGCGGTACAAACCAATGCGATCGTGGAAGCTAGCGCGAATTCCTTGGATATCGGTATTTCCGGTACCGAGGGTATGGGTTTCCGCATCGTGGTAGGCCTTTTCGTTGCCGCACTGACGGCTGCGATTATCTTCGGCGGTATCCGCACCATTTCTACGGTCACCGAGTTTATGGTGCCGTTCATGGCGGTTCTGTACATGCTGCTGGGGCTGTTCGTGGTTGCGCTCAATGTGGGCGAAATCCCGAACGTTCTGCTCATGATTTTCCAGGGTGCTTTCGGTCTGCGCGAGTTCGTAGTGGGCGGCACGATGGGCGCCGTTATTTGGGGCATGAAGCGCGGTCTGCTCTCGAACGAGGCCGGCATGGGTACCGCCCCGAACGCGGGTGCAACCGCAACTATTTCGCACCCCGCAAAGCAGGGCTACGTACAGGCTTTGGGCGTGTATTTCGATACGATGCTGGTCTGCTCTGTCACTGCGTTTATCGTGCTTTTGTCAAACCCAACCTATGGCGGCGATAATACCCGCGGTGCTGGACTGACTCAGGATGCGCTTGCCCACCAACTCGGCACCTGGGCCACCCACTTCCTAACCATCGCGATTTTCCTCTTCGCCTTCTCATCGGTCATCGGCAACTACTATTACGGCGAATCGAATATTCGCTTCGTGACTGAAAAGCCCGGGGCGTTGACGGCGTTCCGTCTGATGGTACTGGGCTTCGTATTCTTCGGGGCAATCGCATCGCTGAAGCTGGTGTGGACCACAGCGGATATGCTCAACGCGGGCATGGTGATCGTGAACCTGATTGCGGTGGTGTGGCTTTCGCCGAAGGTCGTTGCGGTGCTCAAGAACTACGAGCGGCAGCGCAAATCCGGTGTGGAGCCTATTTTCAAGGCATCCGATATGCCTGAGATTAAGAATCTTGCGGCCTGGGACGGCACCGATGAGGTGACCACCCGCGAGTTCTGGGCTGAGCGTGATGCGGCAGCTGCGGCTAAACGCGCCCAAAAGGCTGCGAATGTATAACGTTTCACCTAGATAACTCTCCCCGCAGCGCCCGAGGACATAAATTTTATGTTCTCGGGCGCTTGGCGTATCCTCTGGCATACTAAAGACGTGCTGACTTTAGGTTTTTCGGTGTTTCCTCTTGTGCTTTTTCAGAATCCGACGGCGCAGGCGATCTACCAGTACACGGTGCTTGCCCTGATTTTTATCTGGATTGCTTCGGTGCTGTACTGCATTTTTACGGTGCATCGTAGCCCCTACTTCAACGAGATTCAGAAGCTCAAGTGGCTTCTGTTCATTCTGGTACTCCCGTACTTTGGTGCGCTGGCGTGGTTTTTACGCGTGCATCGCGAGAAAAAGGATGCGCCCGCCGCAGACCAGACCGATACCGCCTCGAACCCTCACGACGAAGAAAAATAACATATCCTATGACAATTTCAACCTTCGGTGAGTAAGTTCACGAATACCGAAGTGGACGGTCTGTTACGGAGCCTGTATAGTTCTATATGTTGCCTGCGGCTCTTTGAGTCGTATGACACTTGCGCGAGTGGCGGAATAGGCAGACGCGCACGGTTCAGGTCCGTGTGCCCGTGAGGGCGTGGGGGTTCAACTCCCCCCTCGCGCACCAGCAATCCCCGGTTCTGATGAGCCGGGGATTTTTTGTTGTGTCGGCAACATTTGGGGTTTTCGAGTCTATATTTTACGAGTAAAAAGTATATTATCGGCATGGTGGTCACACTATCCCCTAGAATAGAGTTGGGTGTGTGCACTCACACCTAACACAGCAAATGCACAGCTACAAAAGCTAGACTGAACCCTTCGGGTTCCCAACCACGGGATGCCAGGGGTGACATCCGGCCCGAGCCATAAAGGAGGAGGCAATGAAGTTATTTGATAAGTTGGAACGACTGGAGCAAGGCATCGGTCGTACCGTCGGCTTTTCCAAAGGCTTTGGCACCTTCGCAAAGGCTGATGTAGCTAACCGTATTCGCACGTCGATGGATGATGCCTCATATGTGGACCAGGGCGGTCATACGATGGCACCAAATATCTTCAACGTTCGCTTTTCGAGTGCCGATTTTTCGCGCGTGCGGGAGTGGGGCAACCCATTCGCGGTTGAGCTGTGCAATCTTGCTATTTCACATGCGCGTGCGCAGGGGTATTCGCTGATTGGGGCTGTACGTATTACCTTCAGTCCTATTGCCGATCTCGAAGCCGACGAGTTCGAGGTTGTGCCCAGTTTTGAGGCGTTCCAGGCTCCGCCCTCGGGTGCGACGAACTATGTTCCTCCCGCCGGTGCCGCCCACGGCGCCTCCGACTACGCCCCTGTTGCCCCGGCTCGTGATACCGGTCTGCCGACCAGAATTACAAAACCGCGGGCTACTCCGCCGCGCCGCACGGAACAGCCTCAGCAGCAGCAACAGCAGGCACCTGCCGCGTCCGCGCCGAAACCGCGTTCCCCGCAGAATCCTCCGCAGCAGCAACGTACTGCGGCGCATCATGCCTTTGTGGATATTAACGGGCAGCGGTATGAGCTTTCTGGGGCACCTCTCGTCATCGGTCGCGGCTCCGATGCGTCCGTGCGTCTGGCTGACAAGGGTATTTCGCGCCGCCACCTACAGATTTCCCGCCAGGGAGGCAACTATGTTGCCACCGACTTGGGCTCAACCAATGGAACCCGGCTGAATGGTTTTCCGCTGAAAACCCCCACCGTTCTCCAAGATGGAGCGGTGTTACAGTTGGGCGGAGCCCGAGTTCTCTTCCGCTCAATTGCCTCTGGAGGTATACGTTAATGGCATCCGAGCTAACTGTAACCATACTGCGCTTTGCGTTTTTGGGGTTGCTCTGGTTCTTTGTGTTTTTCGTGGTGGCAGCCGCCCGCCGCGATTTGGGGCTGGGCAAGAACTTCCGCTCCGTACCCGTAGAATCTGCCGCAGACTCGCAGCCGCAACCGCAGCATATTGCAGCTCCTCCTGCACGTCCTTCCCGCTTGGTGATCACCAAGGGAGTGCAGGCGGGAGCTATGATGCAGTTGGGTGACTCCCCGGTTACTATCGGTCGCGCCAATGATATTGAGGTTTCGTTGCAGGACGATTACGCCTCCGGTCGCCATGCCCGTCTGTTCCCACAGGGTTCTCGCTGGTTCTTGGAGGATTTGGGCTCAACCAACGGCACATTCGTAAACAACCAAAAGCTGACCCGCGCTACCGCTATTGAGCCGGGTGTCGATTTCCGTGTGGGCGGAACGACTATGCAGCTGAGGGGGTAATCGTTGAAGATAGCCTTTCGCTTTGAAGCCCGTTCCGATACGGGCGTGAAACGCAGCAAGAATGACGACTCCGGGTACGGTGGGCGTTATCTTGCTGTTGTTGCTGACGGCATGGGCGGGCACGTCGGTGGTGACGTCGCTTCCGCTACCGCCGTTTTGAACCTGACCCCTTTGGACCACCCCGACTTTGACGGTACCGGCGGCATATACCTCGCCGACGAAATCCAAAGTGCCAACGCCATTATCAATGATCTGGCAACCAGTGATCAGCGCCTTGCGGGCATGGGTACCACCTGTACCGCTCTGCTGGTGGATGGCGAAAAGATCGAGATGGCCCATATTGGCGACTCGCGGGCCTATCGTTTACGCGCCGATGAAGACGGCGGTTTCGAGCAGATTTCGACCGATCACACCTTCGTGCAGCGTCTTCTCAACGAGGGCCGTATCACTCCCGAAGAGGCGGAGAATCACCCGCACCGCAACGTGATTATGCGCGTGCTTGGCGATGTCGATGCCTCCCCCGAGCTTGAGCTGCAGACGTTAGAAGCCATTCCCGGTGAGCGCTGGGTGCTTGCTTCCGATGGTTTAGAGGCAGTGGTCTCTGATGAAGAGATCGAAGCCGTCATGCGTTCCACCGATGATCTGGGTGAGATCGCGGACGTTCTTATCCAGATGACTCTCGACGGCGGCGCACCCGATAACGTGACGGTCGTGGTTGTACAGGTTATTGACCGCGAAGAACTTCCCGCCGACGAACCTGTAGGTCCTTCTGCCCTGCCAGAGACCGGCGAGATCGATACCTCACTGACAACCTCTGAGCTTGAGGAAATCACCGAGGAAGTAAACGCCGAAGAGGGCCTGTCCGATCACGATCGCGCGCTCAAGAAGTTCCGCCGCGCCCGTGACCTCACGGATTCCTTCCCCCACGACGGCGACGCAAGCGATCAGGATGCGGTGTACTTTGCCCGCACGAATGCCGCCATTTTGCGCCACGAGCTTGGTTCTCGCCCGCATCAGCTGGTGGGCAGCGCCGCCGTGGCAACAGAGACCGGGCGTATTCCGGCGGTGACGAGCCGCACTCTGGAGCATCGGGCCTCTTTGGCGCAGCGTGTGCCGATGAGCACCGAGGAACCCGCAAAGCTGCCGGACGAGCTTGAAGAGCTTCTGGCGGACCCGATTCGACGCCGTCGGCGCCCGATTCTGCTGGTGAGTGCAGCCGTAATCCTTGTACTGGCGCTCATTGCGGGTTGGAGCGGGCTGAAATGGGTTGAGGGCCGCTACTACGTTGGTGAAAATAACGGTAAGGTCGCTGTCTATAACGGTGTTCCGCAGTCGTTGGGGCCAATCCATCTCTCCCATGTGGTCGAGGAAAGCGAAGTGGAAACTTCACAGCTGCCCGAACATACTCGCACGCTTTTGAAGAATACGATTCACGCGGATAATCTTGACGATGCACGGGTTATCGTAAACCGCATGCAAGCTCAGGTGAATCTGCAGGATGACCGGAATACACAGCCTTCCGGTGCGGCTTCGTCCGGCGCGCAGACAGGTCAAAAAACTTCAGCAACGGAAGGTGGTAATCGTGGCTAGGCTATTGCGTGATGCACACATACCCCGTTCGCGTCGCCTGATTGAGCTTGTTCTGCTCGTGGTTGCGGTCGGCATCGGCTCATTTTCCATGTACCTGATTGACCCCGAAACGGCGTGGGATATGGGGAAGAACCCGTGGATTCAAGGTACCGTGGTGCTGGGCGTGTGCGCGCTCATTGCGCATCTGGTGCTTCAATTCCGGGCGCGTTACGCCGATCCGTTTATTCTGCCGCTCGTTGTGGCGCTCAACGGAATCGGGCTGGCGATGATTTTCCGCATCGACAAGGATCCCGCCATGCAGAAGGCTCCAGTGGGCGAGTCCCAGCTGTTCTGGACGGGCTTCTCAATGATCCTCTGCTCCGTTGTGCTGTACTTCCTGCGGGATCATCGAGTGCTGCGTAAGATCACCTATATTTCGCTGGTGCTCTCCTTCATCCTGCTTATCATGCCGCTTATTCCCGGCCTTGGTACCGAAATCAACGGCGCACGGATTTGGATCAGGCTCGGCGGGCGTACCTTCCAGCCCGGCGAAATTGCCAAGATTACTCTGGCAATCTTCTTTGCGGGCTACCTGTCCACACACCGCGATTTGATTCTCACAGCGGGTAAGCGTCTGGGACCCATCAATCTGCCGCGTCTGCGCGATTTGACCCCAATTTTCTTGGCGTGGATGGTCAGCATCGGCGTGTTGGTTTTCCAGAAGGATCTGGGTTCTGCAATCCTGTTCTTCGGGCTGTTCATGGCGATGCTGTACCTCTCGACCGGCAAGATTTCCTGGCTTGTAGTCGGCGGTGTCGGCGTGGTGGTTGGCGGATACTTCGCCTACAACTCCATTTCTCACGTGCACGCCCGTATCTATGGCTGGATGCATGCCTTTGACCCCGAGGTCTATATGTCCTCCAGCGGTGGTTCCGGTCAGATCCTTCAGGGTATTTTCGGTCTGTCCTACGGCGGTCTCTTTGGCCGTGGATGGGGTCAGGGCCTTACCTCTTTGGTGCCGTTCGCTAACTCGGACATGATTATTACTTCTCTCGGTGAGGAACTCGGTCTGATCGGCCTGGGCGCTATTTTGATGATGTTCCTCATCCTCATCTCGCGTGGCTACCGCGCGGCGTTGGGCACTCGTGACGGTTTCGGCAAGCTCTTGGCGGCGGGCCTTTCCACGGTTATGGTGCTTCAGCTCTTCGTGGTGGTTGGCGGTGTAACCCGGTTAATTCCGCTGACCGGTTTGACCACACCGTTTATGTCTGCCGGTGGTTCATCCCTGGTGGCTAACTGGATTATCGTGGCGTTGTGGCTTTCGATTTCGCATACCGCGCGAGCGCCTCACGTCGTGGTCGGGTTCGACGTTCCCGAAAGTATCGACCACGAAGACTACAGCTATGAATCTGAGGGCGCAACCAGCGTTCTCGCCCGTATTTCAACTCAACAAGCAGGAGGTGACCGCAATGGATAGGGCAATTCGCCGCATGTGGATGGCCGCAGGTTGCGTTTTTATCCTGCTCATGGGTACGTTGAGCTATATCCAATTCTTCGACACCGAATCTCTCAAAGATAACCCGTGGAACTCGCGTTCTCTGTACGATAACTATGGTGCCAACCGTGGCTCTATCGTGGTCGATGGAACCGAAATCGCCTCGTCGGTGAAATCGGATGATGAGTATAACTATCAGCGCGTGTACTCTGAGCCGGAAAAGTATGCGGCGCTGACGGGTTATTTCTCGTCAGTGTACGGTTCTACCGGTGTCGAGTCCGCTATGGACAAGGAGCTTTCGGGTACTTCCGACAGCCAGTTCTACGATCGTGTTGCTCAGCTCTTCTCGGGTTCTTCGGCACGCGGTGCGAGCGTCGAGCTCACCGTGGATTCCAAGCTTCAGGAGCTTGCTAACAACCTGCTTCAGGGCCGTAAGGGTTCTATTGTGGCGATTAACCCCAAGACTGGCGAAATCTTGGCGATGGCATCGTCTCCCTCGTATGACCCGAATACGCTCGCATCCCACGATGGATCTACGGTAGTCAGCAACTATGAGGAACTGAACTCGAATCCGAATAACCCGCTTTACAACCGTGCTATTGCGGGTAACACCTATTCGCCCGGCTCGACCTTCAAGATTATTGATGCCGTCGCAGCTTTGGAGTCCGGCAAATATGATGCGAACTCCACGATCGATAACCCCGCACAGCTTCCCCTTCCGGGAACCAATGTGTCGCTTCCGAACTATGCGGGCGGTCAGTGTGGAGGACGCACCAAGGCTACGATTGAATGGGCTATGGCGCAGTCCTGCAACACTCCTTTTGCGCAGATCGCAATGGATTTGGGTGAAGATAGGATCTCCAGGACTGCCGAAAACTTTGGTTATGGCCAGGATTTGAAGATTCCGCTGGCGGTGGCTAAATCGAGCTTCCCGAAGGGTATGTCGCAGAGCCAGCTGGCACAGGCATCCGTGGGTCAGTACGATGTACGCACCACCCCGCTGCAGGTGGCGATGACTTCTGCTGCGATCGCTAACGGCGGTGTGCAGATGAAGCCCAATATGATTCGTTCTGTCAAAACCAGTAACTTGAGCGTGCTCTACGAGTTCTCACCCGAGAAGTTGCGCACCTCAACTTCTACTAAAGTCGCCGATCAGGTGAAACAATGGATGGTGAACTCTGTGGATAACGGTATTGCCCGTAACGCAGGCGTGCCCGGGTATAAGGTTGCTGGTAAGACCGGTACCGCAGAAACTACGGGTGGTTTGAATAACTCTTGGTTTACCGGGTTTGCACCCGCCGATGATCCTCAGATCGCCATTGCGGTGGTCTATGAGGATATGGATGCAACAACCGGTTCCCAGCTTTCGACAAATGCAGGTAAACAACTTTTTGAGGCGGTGTTGAACAAGTGAGGCCTTCGGCTGATATCACCTTGGGCGGGCGCTACACCCTAACCGAACGTATCGCTATCGGCGGTATGGGTGAGGTCTGGAAAGCTCGCGACAAGGTTCTCGGACGCACCGTCGCCGTTAAAATCCTGAAAGAGGAGTATACGGGTGACCCCGGGTTCTTGGAGCGTTTCCGTGCGGAGGCGCGCCATACTGCGCTCCTGAACCACCCCGGTGTTGCCAATATGTTCGATTACGGTGAAGAGGATAACTCTGCATACTTGGTGATGGAGCTGGTTCCGGGTGAGCCGCTGTCGAGCATCATCGAGCGCGACGGCACGCTGCCGCCGGATCGTATCCTGAACTTTATTGCGCAGACGGCTCGCGCGTTGGCTGCTGCACATGCTCAGGGCCTCGTGCACCGCGATGTGAAGCCCGGTAACCTAATGATCACCCCGGATGACCGGGTGAAGGTTACCGACTTCGGTATTGCTAGGCTTGCGAATCAGGTTCCGCTGACCGCTACCGGTCAGGTGATGGGTACAGCCCAGTATTTGGCGCCCGAACAGGCAACCGGTCAACCTGCAACCCCGTCCTCCGATATGTACTCGCTGGGTATTATCGGGTACGAGTGCCTGGTCGGTCACCGCCCGTTCACGGGTGAATCACAGATCGCGATTGCTCTAGCTCAGGTGAACGATCCGCCACCGCCGCTGCCGGAGAGCATCCCGGCGCCCGCCCGCGCCTTGATTATGTGCCTGCTTGCTAAGGATCCTGCGGAGCGTCCTAAGGATGCTACCGCGCTGGCATCCGCTATTGATGCTATTCGCCGTCGCGATATTCCTGCGGCGATTAAGGCCGTGCCCACGCTGGAGGCGTTCTTGCCGGAGAATCTGGATACCGCCCAGACCTCCCTGATCGCCGAGCCTATTTCGGCATCCGCCGCTCCGAAGTTCGGATCTGGGTCGCACTTCACGCCCGGTCCTTCGACCGCTCCGATTCCTGAGCCCGGGTCAAAGGCTGCGGCCGCACGTACAGCACAACAGGGTCCGAAGAAACGCAACTGGGTATGGATCGTCGCTATTGTGGCGGCACTTGTGCTTATTCTCGGTATCCTCTGGGCTGTCTGGGCGGCCAACAGCCGTGCAACCCCTGATACGAATACCACCAGCTCGGCAACACCCAGCTCTGCGGAAGGTACCGTCACGGTAGCCACCCCGAGCGAGGAGTCCTCGGCTGCAAGCAGTACTCAGAAGCAGAAAATTAACCTGCAGGCACGCAGCTACGAGGGTCGCCCCCTTCAGGATGTCGTCAATGACCTGAAGAACCTGGGTCTTTCGCCCAGGACTGAAAGTGTTGAGTCTGAAGAGCCAGCCAACACCGTTCTGTCGATTTCACCGGCTGGTTCGGTAGACGAAGGCAGCACCATTACCGTGCGTTATTCAAGCGGTTCCAGGGGCGCGACCCTACCTAATGTTGATGGGAAGAACTACGAAGAGGCTTCTCGGACGATTACCTCGCTTGGTGTTGACGTGAACCTTCACTTCGAGCATTCGGACACTGCACAGCCCGGTACGGTGCTGCGCACCAGCCCTTCTTCTGGCACTAAAGTGTCAGTTCCTAGTAAGGTAGAGATGTATGTAGCTAATGAGTCTTCAGGTACGAGGACGGATTCTGACTCGTCGCCATCCGCAGCTACGCCTTCAGGCGCGTCGACTTCTTCTAGTCCTCGTACTGGGCGTTAGTGTCTGAGTCCACTCACATCAAAAACTATTTTTACCCCAGGAGAACGTATGGACCTGTTGGTTCCTGAAACGGTAGATGGCCGTTATAAGGTACTCGATGTTATCGGTACCGGTGCGATGGCTACCGTATACGCGGCGGAGGATACTCGTCTCGGTCGTAAGGTCGCGATGAAGATCCTGCGCCCGGAGCAGGCCCAAGACAAAACCTTCCGTTCACGGTTTAAACGTGAGGCGGAGGCTGTCGCATCCCTGAACAACCCCGGTATCGTTGCGGTGTACGACACGGGCGCTTATTCCCCGTCAGATCCCAATAGCGGATACGGTGTTGATGATGCCGCCGACGATGACGAGGCTAAGATCCCGTACATCGTTATGGAATACGTTGATGGCAGGACGCTGCGCAGTGTCCTTTCGTCGGGCGGGTACATTCCTGTGCGTGATGCGGTGGGGTACGCAGAGCAGCTTTTGAGCGCTCTAAAATACAGTCATTCGATGGGTATTATCCACCGCGATATTAAGCCCGCGAATATTATGGTGCTTCCCCGAACCGAGGAAGACGCCGCGAAGGGGCAGCCGGGTCAGATTAAGGTAATGGACTTCGGCATCGCCCGAGCTATTGAAGAGGCTGGCGAGGCTCTGACAAAGGCCAACGTGGTGATGGGTAGCGCACGTTACATGTCTCCCGAGCAGGTCAGTGGTAAAGAAGTCGACGCGAGAAGCGACCTTTATTCGGCAGCATGTGTGCTGTATGAAATGGTTGCTGGACGTTCCCCCTTCGACGCGGAAACTAACGTCGATTTGGCGGCGAAGCATCTTACCGAGACTCCCGCCGCACCGAGTACCTTTAGTCCGCTGAGCGTACCCCCTGAGCTTGATGAAGTTATTCTTCGAGGTCTTGCCAAGAACCCGGATGATCGCTACCAGACCGCCGATGAGTTTTCGCAGGCGATCCGTCAGGGAGCGGGTCTGCAGGTTGGCGGCGGTATGCCGCAACAGGTTCCCGATGACTCCATGACTACCGCTTTTGCGCCTCTTGAGGCTCCCGCGGCGGGTGCGGCAGGAACCGGTACGGGTGAGGTTGATTTCGATGCCTACACCACGACCATGCCGCAGGTTTCGACTCCTGTTGAAGATGCGAACCTCAACGGTTTCTTCGATGACGATGAGTACGGCGGAGAAGAATTTGTTGAAGAGGAAGAGTTCCTTCCCGCCGAGCAACCCCGTAAGCGAACCTGGGTTCGTTTCCTCGTTGGTCTTGCTATTGCAGCATCGCTTCTGCTGGGTATCGGCTCGTTCCTGTACTACCAGGGCAAGCTCAATGAAGTTCCGCAGGTCGCTATTCCTACCGTGATGAACCAGTCGAAGGACGATGCCGAGAACCAGCTGCGCAATGCTGGCTTTGCCGTGGAGAGCCGCGGGGCATACTCCGAGAACGTGAAGAAGGGCGATGTTATTAGCGTCAGCCCCGGCGAGGGTACGAAGGCGGCTAAGGGTTCTACCGTATCGCTAACTTACTCGAATGGTCCCGAGCGTGTAACCCTGCCCGATAACCTACAGGGTCAGAGCGAAGCCTATGTGCGCAACGCTCTGAAGGAGCTCGGCCTTAAGGATGGTCGCGTCAGCACCGTTGAGAGCGCATCCGTTCCCGCCGGTATGGTAGTTTCTCTGGAGCCTGAGAAGGCTGAAACCGATGCCAACGGTAAGACCACGATCGAGGCTGGCAGCAACGTAAACCTGGTGCTGTCCTCCGGTAAGGTCAAGGTTCCTTCGCTCGTGGGTCTGACGAAGGATCAGGCTATTGAAGCTCTGACTGCGTCCGATGTTCTGCTCAACACCAATATTGAGACCGTTCAGACAAGCTCTGCGGCACCGAATACGGTGATTTCTCAGAGCTCCGCTGCGGGTACTCTGGTGGCCCAGAACAGCACTGTTACTATTCGTGTGGCGGCTGCCCCGGCGGCGACCGCATCTGCCTCACCGCGTGCGACTACCCCGTCGACGAATAATAACAACAACACCCAGCGCCAGCAGGGCAATCAGCAGCAGAATCAACAACAGCAAGGCCAACAGGGCCAGCAAGGTAATCAGCAGCAGAATCAACAACAGCAAGGCCAACAGGGCCAGCAGGGCAACGCTCCTGTACCTTCTGCAACGCCAAGTGCCGCTGCTCCTTCATCCAAGGCCGTACAAAACGGCAAGGAAAATGAGGAGAAAGAAGAAAGGTAAGGCTGGTTTGCTCAGGTAAATCCTGGTCATATATGTGGGGCGTGCTTTAGATTTTGAATCTAAAGCACGCCCCACATATATTTCTTCGGCTGTACCGCACACATAGAGAAGGCGCCTGACAGACCTATTTGGGCCTGTCAGGCGCCTTTACTGCTGCCCGCTAAGCGATTAGTGGGGACAACGATTTGGCACGCTCAGCGGCGCCCTCAAGCCCCGTTTCTTCCAGCCAATTACCCAGCATCAGATAACCGCTCTCGGTAAGCACGGATTCCGGGTGGAACTGCACGCCATGCATGGGCGCATCCCGGTGCCGCAGCCCCATAATAATGCCGCTCTCAGTCGTCGAGGTGGTTTCCAAGACCTCAGGCATAGTCTCTGGGACGACCGCCAGCGAATGGTAGCGAGTCGCAGTGAAGGGTTTCGGTACGCCTTTGAACACCGAGTCGTTCTCGTGAACCAAGGTTGAAGTCTTGCCGTGCATCAGCTCGGGGGCGTGCGTGACGGTGCCGCCAAACGCCTCCGCTATAGCTTGATGCCCCAGACACACGCCAAGCAGGGGTTTATGAGTCTGCGCAGCCCAGCGAATGGTATCGATAATGACCCCGGCTTCTGCGGGGGCACCGGGTCCCGGAGAGATGAGCAGGCCGTCGTACTCGGCAGCCATTGTGAGCACGGTATCAAGGTCATACTCGTCATTGCGGATTACGGTTGTCTCGGCTCCGAGCTGCTGCAGATATCCGACGAGAGTGAACACAAAACTATCGTAATTATCGATAACCAGGATGCGGGTCATGGCTTCTCCTTTGGCAAGCGCCGCTAATGGTTGATGGTAACGTCAAAGTTGAACGGACCGTACTCGGCAAAATTCGGAAACACGAATTCCATGAGGGCGTATACGATCACGGCGATAAGCAGAATAGCAATGATGATGCGAACCCATAGAGGTCCGGGAAGATGACGAAAAATCCAACCGTACATGTTATATCCTCTCGGGTTAGGCGGGGTTCTGGGCTGCTTGGGCAATTTCCGCAGGCGCGCCAGCAGAGTTAGGCTGCCAGGATTCAAAACGGGCGTGCACAATATAACGTTCTGTGTCACCGTAACGCGGGTGGCAGGTCGTGAGCGTCATAATGCGCTCCGTGGGCTCTTGTCCGGGTTTACTCGGAACCGGCTCGATCACCTCAATATTGTCAGGCTGCACAATCACATGCTCGTACACGGTGTAGGTGTAATAGCCGTCTTTGGTGCGCACATAAATGTGATCGCCCACCTGCAGCTGGTCGATATAGTCGAGCACTGCGCCGCGTGTCTGTCGGTGCCCTGCGAGCGCGAAGTTGCCCACGCCACCCGGCATGGCGGTTCCGTCGTAGTGTCCCAAACCGAGGGTATCGATCACGTCTGCGCTGGTACCCTGCGCGGCAGGACGCTGGTAGTCTGCACCAAACCGGGGAATGTAGACAACCCCGAATCCTTTTCCGTGTTCGGGTTCGGCTTCAGGCTCCGGTGGATTTTGGGGATCCCACTGTTCGACTGGCGCGGCAGAGCTGAACTCGTGCGTCAGGGAATCGACGGCTTGGGACTGTGAACGGTTTGCGTCTATATTGGTCCACCAGAGCTGCCACACGACAAAGAGCAGCAGCACAAGACCAACGGTGATCAGAAGCTCACCCGTGATTTGGATGGTCCACCGCAGAATAGATTTATGAGGCTGAACTGCCTGATGCGCTTTCGCGGATGCATGCGCCATAGTTTTGGGTGTCCTCCATAGCGGGATGTTACCGTCCCAGTCATTACACTTTCTTTAATGACAACGCCGGTGAAAGGTGAAATCATCCCGCGAGTCTGCAAAGATAGTTTTTAACGTACTACATAAGGTTACCCATACATCTGAGGCGGAGGAAAATATGTCCCCTAAGTCGGCTGCGAAAAAGTCGAAAAAGACTGCCAATACTAAGTCAAAGAAGTCACAAGACAAGAAATCGGCTAAGGCCGTTGAAGAAGATGCGAGCGAGCTCCGTCTGTTGGAGGTCGCTCGCGAGATGGAAACGAGCGGAACACAGAGAGAGGGTACTCCCCTGTGGTATCGAGTGGTAATGTTTTCGCTCGTTGCGCTGGGTATTCTCTGGATTATTGCGTATTACATTTTTGAGGGTCGACTTCCTGTGCCCGGTATTGGCATGTGGAATGTGACTATTGGCGTGGGTGCCATGATGGTGGGTATGGTCATGATGACTCGGTGGCGTTAGGTTAGGGCTATGTCCGAATCAGATGGGTCTCCTTCGCCTCAAGAATCTCAGGATGCCCCGCATGGCTCTACCTCCGATCCCATGCGGAGTACCGAGGATATTTCAAAACGTGCGGATATTCGTGCCGCCCGCGTGGAGACAAGGCTGCGCCGCTGGGCGTTGATCGGGTTTATCGTCGCTGCGGCGTTATTCTGGCTGGCGACTCTTTTCTTCCGCTAGATCACGTATAAGCGTGGTCGGTGCTTGGGGTGCACCCGCCGCGTTCTTCTTGTTTTTAATCATGCTGAGGCTCTGCGACTGGTTCTTCGCGCAGGGGCTGCAGAATCCGCACGAATACGATCATGACGATCAGCTCCACCATCGTCTGGGTCAGCGCTGTGTGCTGCATGGGTCGGTCTGCGGCATGCACTTTCTTTGAGCCGCTCCGAGAGCGCTAGTATGACTGGAAACATGACAAGAGCGTTGCGTGTGACGACCGAGAAGATAATCGCTTTGCGTTCTTTGAGTGTGAGAGGTTTTCGGTTTTTCACCGCGTACCGCGCCGTATACGGGAGTAAGAACCCGAGCATCCCCGCGCAGAGTGCGAAGATGAAGTAGAACGGCACCCAGTGAACAAGATGCTGGGGTGCTTCGCCGATGCGGCGTGCGTAGGCGGTGCACATGAGCGTTAGGAGTACGCACATAATCCCCACCATATATGTCTCGCTGATATCTGAAATCGTCTTCGCGTATTTCGCAATCTTCGGCGTATGGTGAGCACGTTGTACAAGGTACGCCGCGAGCGCTGGAGTCATAACCACCAGCAGGGCTGCGTATGCGCTGGCTGGGAGTGGAAAGATACTGCCAAGATCTTTATATGCAAATATTCCAATATAAGTATATATACTAGTCCAAATGGGAATTACGAGAATCTGAAGACCGAGTAGAAGCGGTGTTTTACGCAGCAGCAATGTGCTGTCGCCACCGGCGTAACGGGTAAAAACCACCACATAATCAATGTACGGTGCCAGCACCACGAGGGCTACCGCCAGGGCGATCACGGAACTATCCCCTAAGAATGTGGGAAGCAAAATCATGACCAGCAGGGGTACCACAATAAAGTTGAGCGTTATCAGCCATAGGGTAAATCCGCGCGATGCGGCAGCGGGTACCCCGTTTCGTTCCCGTTCCTGGCCCCGACCGAAAGGAGCTCCCATAAAGTTAGCAAAAAGCAAAACCGCCAGGGCATAAGGCACCAGAGCATCGCTCACCTCTGACACCTTAGGCGGGCAGAACAGGGAGAGTACTACACCCACAGCCATTGAGGTGAGGTAGAGGGCGCTTTGATGCCGTTCGCCCCAGCTATCCGTCATGAATCCAAAAGCCCTTTATGGGCCGCATCAGCAACCCGACGACTAACTTTTTCCAGAACGGGCGAGTTAATATTCCAGTGCTGCCAGTAAAGTGGGAACTCCACGGGCTTCTGAGCGAGTTTCACAAGTGTTTGGGCGGCGAAATATTCGCTACACTGTGCCTCCGGCAGCAATCCCCACGCAATGCCCTCGTAGACCGCCTGCGCATAGTCCGGTGACGAAGGAATATAGAGCGTTGGGCTCTGCTCGAATTCGGCTCTGGGCAGTTTTAGGTCTTCCTCAATCAGAGCGCGTGCAGCATCCTGCACAAAGTCTTTACGATCGTATTCCACCACGGGTGCCCGGTTCAGGTCTTCACGGGTAGTCTTCGCTGGGAACCCCGGAAGGTAACGATCCACATACGCTGGCGATGCTACACACCAGTAACGCGCCACGCCCAGGTAATCTACCGAGCATCCGGGGATTTTCCCGGGCTGTGAGGTTATGGCGGCCATAACTTCCCCGGTACGCAGAAGGGCCGAGGAATGAAATTCGCCTTCACGCCGCAGGTCGCAGAAGATTTCATCCTCCTGAGCGAGCATGCGTATAGCCTCCAAGAACCATGTTGCTAAAGAATCGGCGTTCAGGGCTATAGAGACTGTCTGGAATCCGCCCTCGCCCATGAGTTCTCGTTCCAGTTCAAGCTGTAGGAATTCACTTTGCCGTGCAATGCGTAACACGCTCTGTCCAGAAGCCGTTGGGGTCACCGGGTTGGTGCGCTGCAGCAGGACTTTACCGGCCAGCTGTTCCATTGTTTTTACACGCTGTGATATTGCGGAGGGGCTAACCCCAAGAACGTCGGCAGCAGCATCGAAGGTGCCGTATTCGATGACCGTGACGAATGTTTTGAGGTGGTCGGTCGTAAAACGTGTCATAAGAACATCTTACGTACGTTGAAATAACTTAGCTAGGTTTACGGGGTTTTCAGACCTTTGCGCCCTGCCCATGTTCTATTTGACGTACACCATTTTCACCTTGGATGCACACCTCTAAGATAAAAGCAGTGGGACTGTTCCCCTCCAACGTGTCTACGCTGTCATCTAACCACCCGAAGGATATCCTCCATGATCAAGCCACCATTCATGGAAATTGCATGCCCCGTTTGTTCCAAGCCCGTGAAGACTTTAGAACGTTATCCTCGCTCGCTCTGTCCCGAATGTTCTGCACGGGTGACTGACCGGTCTGGCCGCCCGGTCGTTTTCTACGATATACAGGTGCTGCCGACTCCCAATAGCTCGGGTGTAACGCTGCTTGGCGGATTTTACGGATATTACGCCAATACCGGGCTGCAAGAAACCTACTCCAGTTCAACCTGCTACGTTGATGGAATAACCTGCGAGGCAAAGAACGCCCGTTTTGGCGGCATTGTGATCGAGGCGCTATGAGCCTACCTTCACCTCTGGCTATGAGTCTGTACTCCCGGATTCAGTGGCTTCTTCGAGACCATTATCCTTCACCGTCTCCTTATCGGTAGATGCAACGGGCTCTGTACTATCTTCTTGCGCCGATGCGGACCACAGTTCATAGCCCTCCAGTGTCTCTTCGGCGCCCATACCTGAAAATGGAGAGGTATATATCTAGAATTATCAGGATTTTTCGCAGACGCAGCACCATCGGTTCTAAAAAGTCAAGCGCGTGCAGATCGTCGCTGCTGGTCGTCGCCACAAAGCTCAGCCCAGAGAATACCGCAACGATCATCGTCACCTTAAGCATGACCACGTTATAGTTGACTTCAAGACCTAAAATTTTCAGATGTTCGGGCTTGGTTCCTACTCACAGCTCGATGGTTTAGTCGGTAACCGCCACAGAGGCAAACCATAAGAAGAAACCGAACACCAGCAGAACGAAGAAAGCAGTTTGAATCAGCTGCCCCAAGATCGGGATTGCCAGCAGGTTCAGCCACTGCCCAATCGACAAAGAGCGATGAACGGTAATGTCGTGTTCGGCCTCTGTACTGTACTGTCTGCGGTGCCTCGTTCCGATACGGCATGCCTAGCGCTCATAGCTGTCAAGCATACCCGATACAAGAGACTCTGCTTGAAGCTCAGCACCAAAGAATCGTGCACACGCCTTCAAAATAAGTTCTGCGCCATAACGTTGGATCGTATAAACACCCAGCTCGTCGTACTCAGCCGCAAGTTCACGGGGTTTCGCTAAACCAGAGGTGATTTCCATAAGCGAAGATTCTGCGCCGTCTTCGTCGAAAAGTAGGCTAAACCCGCTGTCATCACGTAGAAGCTGATGCAGTTTAGTATCGGGCAGAGGCAAAAAGCCCAGCACGTCCTCGGGCTCATAGTAGATTACCTCAGCAAGAGTTGTTACATACCCCTGCGAGTCTTCTTCGGTAAGAACTGTATCCGTAAGCTCCAGATAGCTTTCTTCGTCCCGCAGAAGCTCCCGCGGCCACCACAGATGGATATACTCGGTGCACGCCAGCCATAGTTCTGCTAAAGGCAGCTTAACCTCGGCGGTAAGCGCTACCGTCCGGTATTTTGAGGTGTCCTCTCCTAGATAGGATTCCTGCTGTCGGTCTGAAAAAAGCGGATACTCCATACATTCACTCTAACGCGAGAATAGGTATTCGTCGGTACTTGATACAGTAAACGTTCCAGAAACTCGTTAAGAAGAATGTGCAACGATTGGTATTAGTATTCCCGTCATGAAGCCTCAGGCACGCTATCACAGACCGGTAAAAAGGACTTCTCTGGCTTTCGAAATTCTACGTGTGGGTATACGCTGCTTAGCGCGCAAAAACATAGCTGAAAAATCGAGCAGGAATATGTGACCGTTGCCATTCGAGCTCTTCGCTCAAAGGTTCTCCCGAAAGCACTTTGCGAGTATATCGCTCAATATTGCGTACATGGGCACCCATATGGGCTATGGCAATCGCATGTCCGCAGGCCCTAGCTACGGCTTGCGCAGACGGGGTCTCACAGTCGCGAGCCGTAGCATGGCAGAGCAAAGCGTGCTGACGCATAATTCCAACAGATAATGCACCGCGGTTGAACTCAGCGACCGCAGCAAGCCCCTGCTGAAGCCGAGGATCAGCAGGATAATGCTTCTCGAAAATAGGCAGTATCCGATACATACAATCTGCCGCCCAGACGATAAGTTCACGCCTCTCATCTATCGATAGCGTCAAATCCTTCGGGTCTGGGGCAGATTGTAAAGTCTCCATGCTCCTAAGATAACAAGAAAGCATACGCGCTCTCACAGATTTTCAACACCCTGATGCGCGATTATATTTCATGAGGTCTTCTTAGCCTTTAGAGTATTCACCAACGCGCGCCATGAGAACACAGCAGAGCCGATAGCTCTCAAGGAGAAGCAAATCAGTGGTTAAAACAAAAGAGACCCCTCACGGGGTCTCTTCCATACATATGTAATTAACTAACAAACCCTCAGGCTTGTTGTTTCAAAACTATACAGCGAACGCAAACACCACCAACAACTATAGTGT
>ERZ772927.249-NODE-249-length-28858-cov-38.1429_pt1 | contig 28858 bp, 24 predicted proteins | sample MGYA00512115_ERZ772927 | MGnify/ENA primary metagenome ERZ772927 (study PRJEB29015, sample SAMEA2737924) | human oral metagenome | biome: human oral; feature: human-associated habitat; material: dental | place: China | collected 2013 ... | reverse complement strand
TATTGTCCGGCCCCGACGCACCCACACAGCACCAGACCTTCAGCCCCGTCCTCACGATCCGAGAGTCGACGGCAAACCCGAGGGAGTAGGGGTAGGGCACCAGGCATGGGCGTGATACCCCCGCACCGTGGCCACTCTCGCCGACGCACAAACAGACAGACAGTGAGGGGGTGTGTTCCCAACCGGGAACACACCCCCTCACTCCCAAGACAGCAGCCTCAGAGATTCACAGCAACAACGCTGTTTCAGTGACATTCGGTCTGTTCAAGGACTGCTTCTGCCAGCTCCTCATCGATAATCGCGACGCTCGCAAGCTTTGATTTCAGTGCGACATAGAGAGGAACAGCCTTCGCGACACCCGAGGCGACCGCGATCGATATCTTTGCTTTGCGCACAGAATCAAGGGAGATCGCGATCGTCCTCTCCTCGAGTTCCTGCGACACGGGGTTTCCCTCGCAGTCCAGGAAACGCGAGAAGATGTCGGTGACAGCGCCCATCTCTTGGAGGCGGTTGAGGCCTCGTTCGGTGAGGAAGCCTGACCGCACGAGGACCGAACCGACCTCGAGGACGCCGGGCGAGAAGATCAATACATCCGAGCACGGTGCCGCCGAGAGCGTGTCGGCAACGGAACGCTCACGGCGCAAGCGCCGCCCAAGATCGACATCGGACACGATTGCTGGTGCAGGCAGCATATGGCCCACGCCACGCCCACGACGCGCCATCAGACCAATCGAGTCGGCGACAACATCGTCATTCGAACGTGTGAGGCCACCATAGGTCTGATAGACCTCCAACCCATAGGTCCATGATTCCGGCATTGCCCGCGCAACTGCGGTGAGAGTTCTACCCCAGGCGATACCCATCGAACGGGGAACAGGACGCATCTCGGTCACATAATCAGCCGCCATCGAAGCGACGAGGTTCAAGGTACCTTCGACACTCGCTTGGCGCTTAACGACGATAGCGTCGACCAAGCCGAACGATTTGACGAGAGCTTTTTCCAGCTTGGGGATACGAGCACGAGGGTGATTGACGGCGATGGTCACGACTCCAGACTCACGCGCTTCTTCGAGCAGACGTCCAACAGTCCAACGGGTGCAGCTCAATCGATCCGCAATAGCTCCCTGCGTCAAGTTGTCGTAGTAATACAGCTGCGCGGCACGCAACATCTGCGCCTCACGATCAACATTCACGTCAGCCTCCATTGGTCAACGAACTTGCGAGGTTCAGAGCTTAACAAAAGCGCATAAACCAAGTAATAGCCGTCCAAAATGATAATGATTTATCAATAATTAATTTGATGAATTGGTATACGCACGAAATGGCGATGTGAAGGGGTGGGCCCACGACGCAGAAGTGGGCCCACCCCTCCCGTCTCTCACATCTGCTCGACGCGCAGTTCATGCAGGTCATGCATGAACTTGGGATCGCGTCCAAGCGTGTTGTACAGGTGAGCGTACATGGTGAACATGCGGTCGTAGATCGCGCTCGCCTCCTCGTTGGGCATGTACACCTCGTCGGAAATACCCGCCATCGATGCACAGGCTTCCTCAACGTCGCTGTAGATTCCTGCCGCGAGCGCCGCGAAGATCGCACTGCCGTGGGCTCCGGCCTGCAGCGTGCGGGCGGTCCTCAGCGGACGCTTGGTGACGTCGGCGTACATCTGCATCAGGAAGGGGTTCTTGAGCAGACCGCCAGCAATACGAATCTCGTTGACGGGCACACCATGCTCTTCGAAATTCTCGATGATCATGCGAGCACCAAATGCGGTCGACTCAAGGAGAGCTCGGTAGATTTCCTCCGGAGTCGTTGTCAGGCGCAGGCCGACGATCAAACCTGATAGGTCAGCGTCTACCAGAGTGGAGCGGTTTCCATTCCACCAGTCCAGCGCGATCAGGCCGTTCTGCCCAACCTTGAGGGTGCTCGCCTTGCGTGACAGGAGATCGTGCACAGAAACACCGGCTGCGTTAGCTTCCTCCACGTACGACTGAGGCACCTGAGTGTCAACGAACCACGCGAAGATGTCGCCGACGGCGCTCTGCCCGGCCTCGTACGCCCATGCACCGGGGGACACACCTCCATCGACGACACCAAAGACACCCGGGACATCTTCAAGCGTCGCAGACGGGAGAATCCAGCAGGACGAGGTCCCCAGGATACCGGTCAGCTGACCGGGTTGGGTTGCCCCCACCGACACGCACTGCACGTGCGCATCGATGTTGCCCGAGGCAACCGCAATGCCCTCGGGAAGACCAAATTCGTTCGCGTAGAACTCAGTCAGGCCGCCAACCGACGCACCCAGAGGAACGATCGGATGGTTCATCTTCTCATCGAAGACATTGCCGAATCCGGGGGCGACCGCCTCGAGGTACTCGCGCGACGGGTATGCGCCGTCCTGGTACATGCGCTTGTATCCCGAGTCTCCCGCAGCGTAGGCGAGGTTGCCCGTGAGCTTCCAGGTCAGCCAGTCCACGATGTCGAGGATCTCGGCGGTCTCCGCGTACAGGCGCGGGGCTCGCTCGAAAAGCTCAAGGGCCTTCGGCAGCAGCATCTCGGGAGAGAGCACACCGCCGTAGCGGGACAGCCAGGTCTCACCACGCTCTCGCGCGACGTCGACGATGCGTCGGGCCTGCGCGGTCGCTCCGTGGTGCTTCCACAGCTTGAGGTATGCCTGCGGTTCGCCCGCGAATTCCTCGCGTTCGCACATGGGCATCCCGGCCTCGTCGGTGAGGACGACCGTTGCACTCGTGCAGTCCAGGCCGATGCCCACCACGGCGGAGGGGTCGACGCCCGAGGCCGCGAGCGCTCCTCGTACCGCTTCGGTCATCGACACGAGGTAGTCGCCGGGTACCTGCAGCGCAAAGTCGGCGGGGAGGGGCTCTCCCGTCGTGACGAGCGTGCGGTCCATGACGGGGGTCGCGTACTCGCTGACCTTCTCGCCGAGCGTGCTTCCATCTGCCGTGTTGATGACGGCCGCGCGCACAGAGAGGGTGCCAAAGTCGAGACCGAGGACATAACGATCAGACATTGGAGATCTCCTTGTCTGCGTGGAAGTGCTTGCCCCAGTAGCCGTCGGGTGCAAACAGCTTGTCGACGACGTCGTCGAGCTTTCCGATATCAGTCAGGACGTCGAGGATGGTGTACCTCGAGCGGATCATCTGGGCCTTGAAATGGGTCTCGCGGAAGCGATCCATGTCGACGCCGATCTGCTCAGGGTGCGAGGGGCCACCGACTGCGTCGAGGCGTTCGGCGGCTTCCTCCGGGCTCATGAGCTGGCTTTCGACGCGCGCCCGTACGGACGGCCAGACGCGCTGGATGTCGCGGATGCGCTGACGCAGCTCGTCGCCCTGGAGGTTCTTGAAGACGGCGTGTCCCACGGCCTCGTCCGCAATCGTGGGGATGAGAAGGGAGCGAACGCGTTCTTCGATCTGTTCGTCCGTCTTCGCGGCGGCGACAATCGCCTCCACGTCGAGGGCATCCATATCGATCCGCAGGGCCTCTTCCCAGATGGCCAGGGAGGCGACGGTTCCGACGCCGACCTTCATGCCGTGCGAGAGCGGGGGCTCCCAGTCGAGGCCGTGCCCCTCCATCTCCCACGTGTGGGAGAACTGGTGGCCAGCACCGGAGGCGGGGCGCGAGGACTGTGCGGCCTGCATCGCAAGGCCACTCATGATGTTGCCCTCGGCGAGGCCGGTGATGGCCTCTTCATCGCCGTTGCCAATGGCAGCGGGGTTGTCGAGGGAGGCGCGCAGCGGCCCCTGGACGAGGGACCACACGTACGGGTCGATGGGTTCGATGCCGAGCTCATCGGCGACGATCCAGTCGGCACCCGCGGGAATCTTCTCGATGAGGTCGCCGTATCCGGTGAAGAGTAGGCGACGGGGAGCAGCGGCGATCACCTCAGTGTCGGCGACGAGGCCGACGGGAGCCGGACAGTTACGCGTAATCTTGAAACCGTCCTTGGAGATGGACGCACCGAATGCGGCGTATCCATCAACGGAGGGGGCGGTGCACACGTTCATGTAGGGACGTCCGAGCTCACCGGAGGCTAGCTTGGCGATGTCGTTCAGGGTTCCCGAGGCAATCGAGCACACGATGGCGTTCTCGAGAGGTCGGATGTACTCGCGCAGGATTTCGACGTTCTCGTAGCCGGCGTACAGGGTCGGTGTGCCCGGGAAGACGTAGGGCTCCTGCGCGAAGGGCACTCCCGCGTCCTTCAGTGACTGAACGACGCCTTCCCCTGCCGCAGCGAAGGTGTTCTCGTCGGCGACGACGAGCACCTCTTTGCCCGGGAAAAGGCGAGCAAACATCGGGCCCATCTGGTCAAGAACGCCATGGCCAAAGACAATGTCCTTGGTGTCCGTCGCGCTCTTGAGGGCGGTTTGAATGAGCGAAGTTGACATAGTGCGTGCTTCTTTCGATCGTGAACGACTTAGGCGAGGTGGTCGACGAGGTCGTGGCTGAGGTCGGACAGGCGCGGGTAGGTTTCCATGTACTTTTCGAAGTAGAACTGGTAGGCCTCGTGCACGTCCGGGCGAGGTTCGATGCGCTCGGTTTCGTGGACCATGTTGCGGGCCGCGTCCTCGATCGACTGGTACTGGCCGGAGCCAACCGCGGCGAGGATGCACGAGCCAAGGACGACCGCGTCGCCGACTTCGGTGAGCGTGATCGGCACGCCCGTGACGTCAGCGTGCATCTGCATCCAGTCACGAGACTTCGTGGCGCCACCGCAGGCAACCAGCTCGGTCGTCTCGAAGCCAGCATCCTTGAAGGCTTTGAGTACGTGAGCGGTACCGTAGCAGACGGCCTCTTCAATGGCGTGGTAGACCTGCTCCGGGGTGGTGGAGAGGCTGAAACCCCACATGATGCCGCGCGCCTTGGAGTCGGTGTAGGGGGTACGGTTGCCCTGGAAGTACTCGTTGATGATGAGGCCGCCGGAGCCGGGGGGCATGTCGGAGACGCGCTCGTCGAGGATCTTGTAGGGATTCATTCCGAGACGCTCGGCAGCGGCGGTCAGGTCGCGGCAGAAGTTGTCCTTGAACCACTTGAGGACGGAACCCGAGGAAACGAGGCCACCTTCGCAGGTGTACTGGCCGGGCATAACGCCATCGGTGTAGCCGCCGAAGAAACCTTGACCGTGGAGCGGGGTCGCGCTCTGGCCGGTGATGACGTGCGAGGATCCGGTGATGATGGCGGTCTTGCCGGGCGACACGACGCCGAGGCCGATCTGGCCGGCCCAGGCGTCAGGACAACCTTGGGCGACTGGGGTACCAGGAAGGAGGCCGAGTTCCTGCGCGACCGAGGGGAGGAGTCCGCCCACGGGGGTACCGAGGTCAAGGATCCTCTCGGGGATCTTCTCAAAGACGTCGCCACAGCCGATGTGCTCGTAGAACTCGACGGGCCATCCGCCCTCGTCGCGGTTGTAGTACATGCGCAGGGCGGCGGAGTTGATGTTGAGGGTCCACTCGCCGGTGAGCTTGTAGGTCAGCCAGTCGGGCGCGTCGATGAGGCGGTAGGCGTTCTTGTAGATGTCGGGCTGGTTGGCGCGCAGCCAGGCTGCCTTGAAGGGGTACCATTCCGCGGTTGCCGGCATGGTGCCACCGCCGTTGTAGTGGCGTGCCCAGTGGTCAATCGTTTCGGCGCGTGCGCTCTGTTCGGTGGCGCGCACGTCCATCCACATGATCGCGTTGCACAGTTCACGGCCGTTTTCGTCCATCGGGACGACGGTCATTGTCGTCGCGTCGTAGGAGATACCGGCGATGTGGCGGGCGGGGATGCCGGTGTCTCCCATGACGCGCCGCACCGATGCGACGAGGGAGTTCCACCAGTCTTCCGGGCTCTGCTCAGCCCACCCGGGGTGGGGGTGATAGGTCTTGTAGGGCGTTGCGGCGAAGGCGATCGGGGTGCCTCGCAGGTCGAAAAGCGCAGCCCTACACGACTCTGTGCCGAAGTCGATTCCCATGAGGAAGGGGCCTTCGTATCCGGGTGCAACCATGATGTTCTCTCTTTCTTGTCTTCCACGCCTTAGTGGAAATAATGAAAATTTGGGGGGCGAGGCCGTAGCGGGGTGAGGGCTACGGCCTCGCCAGTGGGCTCTTATTCGAGAGCCCAGCCGCGCTCTTCCCACACCTGAGGCGGCAGTAGGTGGTCGATTCGGTCAACGACGTAGGTGGGACGGCTCTCCTCGGGGCGGGCCATGGCCTCGTCCAGAGTGGATTCACCGGTGAGGGGCATCGCCGAGGCCATGCCAGCGTTCACGGCGAGTTGGATGTCCGTCATCAGACGGTCACCCACCATGAGGCAGTCCTTGAGTTCCAGATCGAGGCCCGCGAGGGCGACGCGCGCCATTTCGGCGTTCGGCTTGCCCAGAACGATCTCGGCTTTCGTGTTCGTGCAGGCTTCGATTGCTGCTACGACGGCCGCGCAGTCGGGCTGGCCTTTGCCTCCCGGGAAGGGGCAGAAACGATCCGGGTTCGTGCCAACGAGTGTCGCGCGACGGTGGAACCAGATAGCGTCGAATGCGATCTGCAGTTTCCTGTAGTCGAAGGTTCGATCGTAGGAAGCAACGACGACGTCGATCTTCTCCGGTTCGTCACTCATCGGAATTCCCGCACGTTCGAAGGCTGCGATGAGCGGCTCTTCCGCAATCGGGAACACGACCTGGCCGGGCTTGTGCTCGAGGAGCCAGCTCGTCGTGGTGGCGACTGTTCCAACGATGTCCTCGACGGGCGTCGGCAGCCCCAGAGCGGTGAGTTTATCCGCGTACTGGTGCAGGTCTTTCGTCGGGTTGTTGGTGAGGAAGCGGACCGGAATGTTGCGCTCACGCAGCTCCTCGATGAGCCTGCGTGCGCCCGGCAGGAGATGGTCACCGAGGTAGATCGTGCCATCCATGTCGAAGACGTAGGCGTCGTAGAGGCGCGTTGCCCAGCGGCTCGGTTCGGCAGTCATAGGATTCTCCGTTGCTTGTCTCGTTGACTCGCTCAGGCGAACAGGCCGGCGCTGACCACGACCAGGGTGTTCATGATCCAGATGATGCCGGCCGGGGGATCAATGTGAGTGTCGCCGTGTGCGTAGAAGACTCGTGCGACCAGCTCACCCCCAAAGCCGGCAATAATGCCGAAAACGGTGCCGATGAGGACTGCCAGGACGCCCGAGCCGGTGATGGGGAAGAACAGGACGGCGGCGAGGCCGGCGGTGATCGTCATGTGGTGGGTGACGGGCCAACGCTTGCCCGCGGCCACGAAGAAGATGCACAGCGCGGAGATCGCGAAGGGCACGACCTGGGCGTTGTTGATGACGTCCTGGGGGTCTGTCGAGACCGGGGCGATGTGGCCGACGATGATCGTCGCGATGCCGGCGGCCATGAGGGAGGCAAAGCCGGAGATGGTCAGCAGCTGGAGGGGCTTCTCCTGCCAGTCGAGCCAACGGGTGGAGCCCTCAGGGCGGGTGGGCAGGTGGAAGACAGGGGTCTTGCCGAACATGAGGCGCGCAACGATGCCGGAGGTGACGACCGTGAGGGCCACCGAGTCGGTGTGGGTGCCGAACCAGGGGATCATCACGATCAGCTTGTGCAGCACGTAGCCGCCAGCACCGTAGAGTGCGCCGACGAGGAGGACGTCGGGGCGGTTGAGGCCCGCCAGAGGAGAGTTAATGTCCCTCGCTCCGTCCGGTAGCAGGCCCTTCTTGGCCGCATATGTCGAGGCGCCGACACCACCGGCAAACGCGATATGGGGGCCGAACACGGGGCCAAAGGAGATGTAGTCGAGGAACATCGTGTTGCCCGTCGCCGCAGTCACGGAGAAGCCGACGAGAATCGACACGCCCGTGAATGCGAACGCAAAGTTGGGGCCAATCATGGCTGCGAAGGCTCCGCCTGCGAAGGCAAGCAGGAGCCAGAACACGTCCATATTGGCAAAAGTGAATACTGCATCTGGTGTCATGGTCTTCGTCCTTGAAGAAAGTGGGGTGGAAAGTAAAACCGGGGATTGCGCATGCTCACTGACACAATCCCCGGTTGCTTGGGGGCCTCATCAATGAGGCTCTGTGTTGAGGATCAGTCGTTCCTCGGGGGTCAGCAGGCTTCGAGTGCCTCTGGCAGTTCGTGCGTGGGATCCTGGTCGTAGGCCTCGAGCGCAGCGACCTTCGGCGCGGAATGGCTGGAGGGATCGAAGATGTATCCCAGCCATTCCTTCGCGAGGCGCCTGGCAAGTTCGATACCGATGACTCGCTGGCCAAACGTCAGTACCTGCGCATCGTTCGAGAGGATCAGGCGCTCGACGGAGAAGGAGTCGTGCGCGACGGATGCGCGGATTCCGGGCACCTTGTTAGCTGCCATGGCGACACCCATGCCGGTACCGCAGACGAACAGGCCGCGGTCGGCTTTGCCCTCTGCGATGAGGCGAGCACCGGCGACGGCGACGTGCGGGTAGTCGATATCCTGACCAGCACTCAAGCCAACATCGATGACTGTGTCGACCCTGGGGTCGGCTTCGAGATCACGTTTGAGGATCTCCTTGTATTCGACGCCAGCACTGTCCGCGGCGACAACGATTGTAAAACCCACAGTGGTATCCCATCTTCGATCATTCAGAAGCTGCGCTGCTCCTGGTCGCCGAAAGGCGATAGGTCCATTGTGGCGAGCGCCGCACACCCACTTACATCCGTGCACGTTCGCGTATTTCCCCCCTTTTGCTGCATTTTTTGTTTGTCTGAACATGCGCACTTTTGTGCGCAGGGACACAAATCTACCCAAAACACCCCAACCATGTGGTAGGGGCTTTTCGTTGCGTATCACACACTCACTCCCCTACCCGTCCGCGACCTGCGACAACGGCTGTTAAACGACAAAAATCTGGGCCCGGATCAAAGATCCGGACCCAGATTATTTGAGACGGGGTGGCAAACACCCGCGTTATCGGCTCAGTACGCCAACCCCTTCGGCTGCTCCGCAAGCACTGCAAAGCCCGGATCAACGACCTCATAACCGTTGGCCTTGTAGGCCTCGTAGTCGAAGTTTTCGCATTCGTCGTACCCGATGCGGTGGTACTCGTAGAAGCCCTCCCAGTCCTCGTACCCGGACCCGAGCGACGACTCGAGGAACGCGTCCGCCATGGCCATCGCGGTGCGCGGGGCGACGTAGAAGGCGCCCATGGCGAGCAGGTTCGCGTTGTTAGCGGCGGCGCAGCGGCGCGCGGCGGGAACGGACTCGCACACGGCGGCGTGCACGTGGGGGCACTTGGAGGCGGCGATGTGGATGCCCATGCCGGTGCCGCAGAACGCGAGGGCGCGCTCAAACGTGCCTTCGGCGATCTGGGCGCCGAGCGCGAAGCCGACGCGGTGGTACATGGGCGCGGTGTCGGCGTCGGGTGTCAGGTCGGTGACGGTCCAGCCACGCTCCTCGAGGTGGGCTTTGACGGCTTCCTTGAGGGGGTGCCCGGCGAAGTCGGCGCCGACGACGACGTGCTTGTCTTTAACTGTCAGCATGCGCGTGTCCTTTCCTGAGTCTGCGCAGTGTGGAGAAGGAGAAGAGGCCCTCGTTCATGCAGATGACGAGCAGCAGCACGCCACCCCAGATGAGAGGCCTGTAGAAGTTGGAGATGTTGGGGAACATGTTCAGGCCGGAGGAGAGGACCTGGAGCATGAGGATGGACAGGAGCACGCCGCTCAGGCGCCCGGATCCGCCGTTGGGGTTGACGCCGCCGAGGACGACGATGAGGACGGTGAGCAGCGTGTAGGAGGCGCCGTAGTCGGCTTTCGCGGAGTTGTAGTTGGCGAGCATGACGATGCCGGCCATGGCGGCCATGACGCCGGAGAGCACGTAGGTGCGGATCAGCAGGCTCTTGACTTTCAAGCCGGAGAATCGCGCCGCCGTGTCGTTGGTGCCAAGCATGAGGATCGTGGTCCCAAAGCCCGTGAAGGCGACGATGGCACCGGCGACGGCCGCGCATACGAGGAACACGACGAGGGGGATGGGGACGAGGCCGGCCACCTTCCCCGTGAACGCGGCGCCGAAGGCTGCGGGGACGCCGGAGACGGGCTTGCCCTGGGTGAGGATGAGGGCAACGCCGCCGAAGAGCTCAAGGGTGCCGAGGGTGGCGAGAATGGGTGGGATCTTCAGGACCGAGACGAGCGTGCCGTTGATGAGGCCGCACACGACCCCGACCACCAGGGCGACTCCCAGGGCGATAGCGACGGCGAGCCCCATGGACGAGGGGGTGACGGTGTCAGTAAGCATGGCCCGCAGCGTCAGGGCCGCGCAGATCGAGGTGACGTTGGCGATGGCGACGACGGACAGGTCGATGCCGGCGGTGAACATGGTGAACATGACGCCCAGACTCATGAGGCCGAATTCGGGGAATTGGACGGCCATCGACTGCCAGGTGCGCACGGCGAAGAAGGGGCCGGGGCGCACGGCGGCGAAGAAGATGAGCAGGAGGAGGAAGACGATGATCAGTCGCGTCATATAGCTGTCCTTTTTGAGGAAAGCGAGGCGCGGGGAGGCGAGAAGCGTTGACATGTGGTCCTCCTAGTGTGCGGTGCGGCGGGCGCGCATGACCTGGAGCGCGGAGACGCCGGTTCCCACGATGATGAGCAGGCCCAGGGCGAAGCCCTGCCAGAACGTCGGGATTCCCATGAGGATCATGGAGTTTTGGACGATGACGATGAGCAGCGTGCCGAGCATGACGCCGGTGAGGGTGCCCTTGCCGCCGGTGATCGCGGTGCCGCCCAGGACGACGGCTGCGATGACCATCATTTCCATGCCGAGCAGGTTGGTGGGGTGCATCTGTCCCATGGAGCAGGTGCGGACCATGCCAGCCAGGGCGGCGATGATGCCGACGATGACGTAGAGCCAGAACTTGGTGGCGCGTACCTTGAAGCCGACTCGGGCGGCCGCGCTTTCGTCGCCGCCGATGGCGAAGAGGGAGCGTCCAAACATCGTGTAGCGGGTGATGAAGAAGGCGACTGCGACGACGGCGACGAGGATGAGGAAGGACACCGGCATGGATGATTGCAGCCCGGAGCTTTCGTTGCGGGCGACGAACAGGGAGGCGGATCCGAAGGAGCGCATGGATTCGGGGATCATGTTGATCTGCACGGATTTGAGCGCGCCCTGCATGACGCCGTTGAAGACGTTGGCTGTGCCCAGGGTGATGATCAGCGTGGGGACGGTCAGCCTCGACGTGAATATGCCGTTGAAGGCCCCGAGGAGCGCTCCGATGGCTGCCGCGATCAGGAAGGGCACGATGACGGACCCGTTCCACCCGCTGTCGACGAGGACCTTCGTCGTCACGTAGACCGCAAGGGAGGCCAGCGCCGGGAATGACACATCGATGCCACCCGAGACGAGGACGAGGTGCGCGGCAACGGCGAAGAGGCCGGGAACGACCATGGCACCCGCCAGGTCGACGAGGTTGTTCGCCGTGTAGAACTGTCCGGAGCGTCCCTGGATCACGAGGGTGAGCGCCACGATGACGAGGAACACCCAGAATTCGTTGGCACGCAGGACTTTCGTGGTGAGTCGGGGCATTAGTTCTCTCCCCCCTTGGTCGACGAGGCCGGGGCGCCTTCTTCAGACAGGAGGCGGGTCAGCTCGGCCTCGGTGAGGGTGTCGGGGCTGATGGGCTCGCTGAGGTGTCCGGCGCGCATGATGGCGATCGTCGAGCAGTTGGTGAGTACTTCGGCGATATCGTCGGAGATGATGATGATGGCCATTCCCTGCGCGGCGAGTTCGCGCAGGATGGAGTGGATCGTGAACTTGCTTCCGATGTCGACTCCGACGGTGGGCCCGTTGAGGATGAGGACGGAGGGATTGGTGGCGAGCCACTTGGCTAGGACGACCTTTTGCTGGTTTCCGCCGGACAGGGTGTTGACGGCGTTGTCGGGGTCGGGGGTGAGAACGCCGAGGCGCTCGACCCACCGTTTCTCCTCGGCGCGGATGGCTTCCTTGTCGATGAAACCGAGGTAGTGCGTGAAGGCGTCCATCTCCGAGATCGTGATGTTGTCGCCGATCGAACGCGAGAGGAAGAGGCCTTCGGTGAGGCGGTCCTCGGGAACGTAGGCGATGCCGGCCTTGATGGCGTCGCGCACGCCCCTGAGGCTCACCTGTTGCCCCGATACGGTCACGGTCCCCGCATCGAGGGGAATCATACCGAAGAGGGACATGGCCAGCTCGGTGCGCCCCGAACCCAGCAGGCCCGTGATGCCGAGGATCTCCCCGGGTCGCACGCTCAGGGAGGCGTTCTCGAAGGCGCCGGCGACTGTGGCTTCGCGGACCTCGAGGACGGGGTCGGCGTCGATGTAGCCGGTGCGGTAGGGGGCCTCGTCGAAGTCGCGTCCGGTCATGTGGCGGGCGAAGCTGGCACGGTCGAGGTCTTCCTTGGGGCAGGTGATGACTTTACGTCCGCTGCGCAGGATGGTGAAGCGCTGCGCGATCTCGAAGACTTCCTCGAGCTTGTGGGAGACGAAGACGATCGCGATACCGCGGGATTGCAGGTCGGCGACGATGTCGAAGAGGGCGCACACTTCCTTCTTGGTGAGGGCGGTGGTGGGCTCGTCCATGATGATGAGCTTGGCGTCACCCATGAGTGCGCGGCTGATGGCGACGAGCTGCTTGTCTGCGACGGAGAGGTTGCCGACAAGCTCGTCGAGGTCGACCTGGAAGCCGATCTTGGCAACGGCTTCGCGGGCGACTTCGCGCATGCGCGAGCGGTTGACCAGGGCGCGGCCGGCGGCGACCTCGCTGCCGAGCGCGATGTTCTCCATGACGGACAGGTTGGGGAAGACGGAGAAGTCCTGGTAGATGACGCGCACCCCCGCGTCGATGGCGGCGGAGGGGGTCAGGTGCGTGTACTCGCGTCCCGCGATGGCGACGCTTCCTTCTTCCGGCGTGTGGACGCCGGATATGACTTTGATGAGGGTGGATTTCCCCGAGCCGTTTTCGCCGGCCAGGCAGTGGATTTCTCCGGGCGCGATCTCCAGGTCGATGTCGACCAGGGCTCGCACGCCGGCAAAGGATTTACTGACGTGTCGTACCGCCAGCACAGGGGTGTCCATGTGGTGTCCTTTCCGATCCGCATCTGCGCCCCTCGGCCCCTCGCGCCGGTGGAGCGCTCGCGGAGGTTGGCCTGTGCGCGAGTGGTGGGGCAGGCGCGGGGCCCGGCCACGGCCTCGTCGATGATGACGAGGCCGTGGCGCCCAGGCGGTCGTGTGCGGTGTGTCGGTTAGAAGCCGAGGGAGTCGACGTTGTCCTTGGTGATCTTGAGCCAGCCGTTTCCTTCGAGGACCTTGTTGGACCCGGGCGCGAAGTGCATGTTCTCGTATCCTTCGACGCCCAGGTCGACCCCGTCTTCGATCTTTTCGCCCTTGAGGATCTTGGTGGCCAGGGATGCCAAGGCGTAGCCGGCGTCCGCGGGGTCCCACAAGGTCAGGGCGGAGACGGATCCGTCCTTGAGGATTTGGGCGTTGGCGGCGGGCATGCCGGTGCCGGCTGTGAAGACGGATCCCTTCAGGCCGAGTTCATCGATGGCTCGGGCGGTGCCTGGGGCGTCGAAGGAGGAGGTGCCGAGGATCCCCTTGACTTCGGGGTACTTCTTGAGGACCTCCTTGGCGGTCTGGTAGGCGGTTTCCCCATTGTCTTGGCTTTCGACGCGCGGCTCGGCCTCGAGCAGCGTCATGTTCGGGTACTTCTCCTTTTGGTGGGCCACGGCGCCGTCTGCCCACTCGTTGTGGGAGGCGTTGGTGACGTGGCCGACCATGGTCGTGTAGACGCCTTCCTCACCCATTGCCTCGGCGAGGTTGTCCATGATGAACGCGCCGTATTCGCTGTTGTTGAAGGCCTCGATGTCGTACATCGTGTTTCCCTGGGAGGAGGCCTCGTGGGTGACGACGACGATGCCGGCATCCATGGCCTGCTTGAGGACGGGTTCGATGGCACCCGGGTCGACGGGGACCACGCAGATCGCGTCGACACCCTGGGCGATCAGGTCCTGGATGACCTGGGCCTGCAGTGTGGCGTCGGTTTCGGCCGGGCCCTTCTGGAAGACGTTCATGCCGGTGTCAGCCGCGTACTTTTGCACGCCGGTTTCCATGCGCACGAACCAGGGGTTGGTGGCGTCCTTGGGGACGACGGCGATCGTGTAGTTGCCGTCGTCGTGGGTCGCGTTGGAGCTACCCGTGTTGGTGTTGGCCGAGGATTGGGCGGTTTCTCCGGGGGTGCAGGCTCCGAGGGCGAGTGCGCATGCGGAGGCGGCGACGAGGGCTGTGGTTGCGAGGCGGGGCTTCATGGGACTCTCCTGCGTGTATGGTCAACGTCGGTGTTGGTTGTGTGGTGCGGCGGCTCCGCGGGGGTGCGGTGGTGCCTGGCGTGCCCGTCTTCGTTGCTGGACCCGCCCTGCGGTGCCGCGTGTGCGGTGCTGCTGCGTGCCGGCTGCTCCCGTCTTTGGGGGTGCGTCGGCGTGCCCCAATCCTAGGCCACGCGGGTGGTGGCGTTCACTTTCCGGGTCTGTTTGGGACGAGGCTGTGGCGGGTTTTTGGGGTGTGTGCGGGCTGGTTTTGGAGGGATTTGTCAGACGTATGTAAACACACTTTGTTCAGACAAGCATCATTCGATTCGGAGCCGAACCAACCGTTAGGTTGTTTGCAGGAGCGTCGCACACTCGTGCGGTGATGCGGATCATAACTGCACATTTGTGCGATTGGGCGCGTGCGCGCGGGAGGATGTGCAGGCGTGCGCACACATCCTCCCGCAGCTACGAATGCCTAGCTCTGCTTGGCGGCTTCAACAACCTTGTGCCACTCTCGTTCACTGAGCCCCCTTTGGCGTGCCACCATGAAGGCCGCCCTTCGATGCTCTTTCCGATCCATCTCGAGCTCACTCGGGTTCATCACCCTGCCATATGCACCTGCCCCTGAAAGAGCAGCCACAATCGCAGGGATGGCTAGCGTGAGGTTCATGCTCAACTCGAGTTTCGACCCTTCTGCGGGGCTGAAGACGATCTCCTTGAGAGACGGCTGCCCAAACAACCAATACATGGCGACAGTAATGCCACAACACAGGAGGCACACCAACGCCGCGATTGCTGATGCCTTGAGTCTCGACTTCCATTCCCTCGATACAATCGAATCGGCCAACAGATACTCTTCGCCGAGCTCAGGCAGCGTCAGGGACGCCAATGTCCGTGTTCCGTTGATCTGATTGAGCGTTCCGTTCAGGTCCCCACCGAACTGAGCGATCTGGTTGCCATCTCCCTTGTTGGCAATTTTCTGAGACATCCTGTCCCCTCCTCTGAGTCACATTGCCGACCGCCATGGTCGACAAACAACACGTTAAGGAGGGGCATACTCATCTGCGTCCGCCCCAACCAGCAAGGCTCGGAAATGACCACCGCTGCGCGTGCAGTCGCCAAATCGATACGCCACCAATAGGACCAAAACATGCACAGATCAGCCTCCAATATAAGGCGCATGAGCACATCGCTCTCACAACAATCGAACAGCAAGTCATCCTGTTTGGGAACTCTAGCTTCGTCAACAGAGTGGTGGCATGCGCAAGGCAGAGATCGAACGTCTCAACGAGCAGATCCGAGCACACAAGGCACACACCCTTGCCTGGGAGAATCCGTCTACCTAGACGAAGACACCTACAACCACGCACTGGAAGTCCACGGCACAGTTCAGTGCCTGGAACCCCAGATCAAGACATACGACGAGAAGAACATTCTCAAGAAAGAAAAAGACCAGCTCCTCGAGACCCTGCACACCAAGATGATCGGCTCGATCGCTGCTGATTCCAACGCTGAGATGAACCGAGTCAACGCTGAGTTGTATCCCGATGGCAGCCGCAAGGTGTGCCCATAGTTCCAGTTCCAGATCAACGGGCAAGGCATCAATTACAAGTTCGACCACTGCGGCAATCCAGGCTCAGGAGCCAAGTCCCGGCACCTGGCGATCTTCGATGTCGCAATGCTCCGCCACACGCCGCTGCTGTTCCTCACCCACGACTCAGCGATCATCAAACTCGTCGGACACGCACCCATTCGCGCGCTGCTAGGTGCATACATGCGTGCGGCGGAACTCACAAGCGCTGCAGAAGAGCCCAAGCAGGTATTCTTCTCATTCGATGCGACAAAGGCGTATGGTCGGCAAGCCGAGGAACTCGTCGAAGCGACGCGCGTCATCCACCTCGGCGACGGCCCTGAAGCCCTCTACGGCTTCACCTGGAACACAGAGACCACCGAGGAAGGTAACTAACCATGCGTATCACCTTCAAACCGCTGTGGAAACTCCGCATTGGCCGCGACATGACCCGCGAAGACCTCCGCCGAGCTGCAGGACTATCCCCAGCAACCATCGTCAAGCTCGGTAAAGACGGCAACGTCACCACCAACGTACTGCTGTGGATCTACCAAACTCTGCAGTACAATCTTGAAGATATCATTGAAGTAGTACCAGAAACAGCAAATAAGGAAATGCCAGTATGAGTAACCTCGGACCCTTCATTTGGGGCATCGCCGACCAACTCCGAGGCGATTACAAGCCGCACGAGTACGGTGATGTCATCCTGCCGATGACCATTTTGCGCAGGCTCGACTGTGTACTCGAAGACCATCGGGAGGACCTGGCTGGGCTTGTCCGAGCCTTTGCTGACAAACCTGAACTACTCAGCGCCCAGGTCAAGCGCAAGACCGGCTTGTCTTTCTACAACACGACACCGTGGACGCTGCAGACGCTACTCGGCGACCCCGCAGGGCTCGAGGCCAACTTCAAGCAGTACGTCGATGGATTCTCGGACAACCTCGACGTCTTCGAGCGGTTCAAGTTCGGCGACCAGATTGCCAGGATGGCGGAGAAGGATCTGCTCTTCATCATCATCGAGAAGTTCGCGCGCGTAGACCTGCACCCAAACAAGGTCCCCAACGCAGAGATGGGCGACCTCTACGAGTATCTGATTCGCACGTTCAACGAGTCCACCAATGAGTCGCCCGGTGAGTACTTCACACCCCGCGACGCAATCCGGCTCATGGTCGACCTGATCTTCGCGGGGGACGACGACGCACTCTCGGTTCCAGGTACGGTCCGATCGATTTACGATCCCACCGCGGGAACAGGTGGGATGCTCTCGATCGCAGAAGAACACCTCATCGGCACCCCGGAACACCCTGGCCTCAACCCCGACGCTCAGCTACGTATGTACGGGCAGGAGCGAAACGACCAGTCCTACGCAGTCTGCAAGTCCGACCTGCTCATCAAAGGGCATGATCCGTCCAACATCCAGCTTGGCGACACACTCGCTGATGACAGGTTCCCCGGCCAAACTTTTGATTACTGCTTGTCCAACCCTCCTTATGGCGACGACTGGAAGAAGAGCCAAGCTGCGGTCATCGCCGAGCTTAAGGAACTGGGGGAGGCATCCCGCTTCTACGTAGGAGCAAAGGATCCCAAGAAGAACACCCCGGCAGTCTCCGATGGACAGATGCTCTTCCTACGCCACCTCATTGCAAAGATGCGCCCCAAGAACAAAGGCGGTGGACGCGCGGCCATCGTCATGAACGGCTCACCCTTGTTCAATGGCGCAGCCGAGTCAGGACCCTCCAATATCCGGCGATGGGTACTCGAGGCAGACCTCGTTGATGCCATCATCGCGCTGCCGAATGACATGTTCTACAACACCGGGATTGCTACCTATATCTGGGTGTTGGACAACAACAAGCCCGAAGAGAGACAGGGTAAAGTCCAACTCATCGACGCCACCAACTTCTACGTCAAGATGCGCAAGAAGCTCGGCGACAAGGGACGCGAACTCTCGGAAGCCAACCGTCGCCAGATCCTTGAGATCTACGGCGCCTACGAGGAGTCCGACTACTGCAAGATTCTGCCCGTTGAGGAATTCGGATACTGGACCATCACCGTTGAACGACCCCAACGCGACCAGGATGGCCAGATCGTCACGACTTCACGAGGTAAGCCGGTCGCAGACTCCAACCTCCGCGACACAGAGAAAGTTCCCTTCACCTACGCAGGCAATACGGACGGGATCGGCGGCTATGAAGCCACCGCCGATGCGTACATGCGCAGCGAGGTGCTGCCATACGTTGATGATGCCTGGATCGACAAGAAGAAGACCAAGATCGGCTACGAGATCCCTGTGACCCGATACTTCTACGCCGCCGCTCCAATTCGGTCATTGGAGGAGATTGACCGAGACCTTAGTGCGACTGTGACGGCACTGGCACGGCTACTCAAGGAGCTCGAGGAATGACAGTTACACCTCTGCGATACGTCTGCACAGTTAATGATGAAACTCTGCCAGCATCCACTGATTCGAACTATGAATTTACTTACTGCGATGTCACATCCGTACAAACAGGTCACGTAAAGATTCCTGAGACAACGACAACGTTCAGCCAAGCTCCTTCTCGGGCTCGACGCATTGCGCGTCCAGGAGACGTCGTCTACGCCACAATCCGACCAAATTTGAAAGCCACCGCACTTGTTCCACAAGTCGAAACCCCCCTCATAGTTTCAACTGCGTTTGCGGTACTTCGACCAAAAGAAGGATTGCTGCCGAAATATCTAGCGTACGCAGTCCAAGACGGTACATTTGAACAACAATTGTCCAGATCAGCAGTTGGTGTCTCATACCCAGCCATTGACGAGCAAACTGTCAAGGCTGCACGTATTCCCGTTCCAGACATGGAGTCTCAGCGTCGCATTGTTGAGTTTCTCGATGCTGAACTCGAGCAAATTGACGCCCTCACCGCAGAACAAGAACGGCTGGTTTCCCTGCTAATCGAACGTCGTGCAGCAGTTGCGGAGGAACTTGTCAGTCGGGCAGATTCGAAGGAAGTTCGCAATCGAGGCATTTTCAGGCATGTGGACCGTAAGTCCAAGACCGGCGAGGAGGAATTACTCTCAGTTAGTCACATCACCGGGGTGACTCCACGGTCTGAGAAGAATGTGACAATGTTTGAAGCAGAGTCGAAAATTGGATACAACCTGGTTGAGCCAGGAGAGTTAGTAATTAACACAATGTGGGCATGGATGGGAGCGCTCGGCGTTTCAGATTTTGAAGGCATTGTGAGCCCTTCCTACGATATTTACGAGTTTATCGATCGAGGAGAATTTTGCCCCGAATACTTCGACATGCTCTATCGGACCGATCGTTACATTGGACTTATGAAGGCTCATTCCCGGGGCATTTGGGAATCGCGACTCCGGTTGTACCCCGACGTGTTTCTATCCCTTACTTCGCCAGTTCCCTCTCTTAAAGCGCAACAGCAGATAGCTCATGAGTACCGCGTCAAATGTGCTGAAACAGATGAGTTGCTCTTGAAAGTGCAATCTCTTACCAGTCTTTTGGAAGAACGAAAGCAAGCATTGATTACGGCGGCAGTGACCGGTGAGCTGGAGGTGTGAGTGATGGCGACGCAGCATGAGAAGGCTTTCGAGGAGGAGATCTGCGATTACCTCGAGGCGCACGGTTGGGTTTACGACCGCCACTACCGTGGCTACGATCAGAGTCTCGCCTTGGTGCCGGATGATGTGTTTGCTTGGCTCCGTCGTACTCAGCCGGAGCAGTGGGAAAAGGTCGTCAAACCGTCAATGACTCCTGCAGAACAAAAACGCGCCAAGCAAGGGATTCTCGACCGACTTGCGAAGGAGCTTGATCAGCCTCTGGAGCATGGCGGTGGAATCTTGGCGGTGCTTCGGGGCGGATTCAAACGCACTCCGGCCAAGTTCGCCACGTGCGCGTTCAAGCCCGCAACCACGCTCAATCCCACTGCACAGCGGAACTACGAGGCCAACATTCTGCGGGTGATGCGCCAAGTCCACCACTCGGCCAAGCATCCCAATGACTCGATTGACCTGGTCTTCTTCGTCAATGGCATCCCCGTGGCTACTGCCGAACTGAAGACTGACAACACCCAGTCGATCGATGACGCGGTTCATCAGTACAAGCACGATCGCAAGCCGCAAGGTGAGCCGCTTCTGAAGTGGGGATCACGTTGTCTGGTCCATTTCGCTGTATCCACGGACGAGATCCGTATGACGACACGACTCTCGGGGATTGACACAGTGTTCCTGCCGTTCAACCTTGGTAATGACGGCGGTGCTGGTAACCCGGTCAATCCTGATGGTGCGGCGACCTCATACCTTTGGGAGCGTGTGCTCCAACGTGACAACTGGCTACAGATCATTGAGCGCTTCATCAACGCTCAAACGTCGGAGAAGATCGACCCGGTGACCGGGGAGCACAAGAAGTCGACTCAGATCATCTTCCCACGATTCCACCAGTGGGAGGCAGTCACCGAACTTCTGTCGGCCACCAGAGCCGAGGGGTCAGGGCACCGTTACCTCATCCAGCACTCGGCAGGATCAGGGAAGACCAACTCCATTGCCTGGCTGGCTCATGGGTTGGCCAACCTCCACGACGACGCCAATACCAAGATTTTCGACTCGGTCATCGTGGTCACCGACCGGACAGTCCTCGATGACCAGTTGCAGAAGGCGATCAAGGCGATCGAAGGCACCCGCGGGACGGTCGGAACGATCAACGCCGATGAGGTCCGCAAAGCAGCAGAAACCTCCAAGTCGGCTCTCCTCGCCAAGGAACTGGCTAGCGGCAAGCTGATCATCATCGTCACGTTGCAGACGTTCCCCTTCGTTCTCGAAGCGATCTCTGAGCAGGGTGGAATGGCAGACAAGAACTTCGCTGTCATCGCGGACGAAGCACACTCGTCTCAGACTGGAACAAGTGCGCAAAAGCTGCGCCAGGTCCTCTCGCAGGCAGAGGTTGAGGCAATCGGCGAGGGTGCAGAGCTGTCCGTTGAGGACGTGCTGGCTGCGGAGATGGCTGCGCGCGCCACATCCGCAAACGTGTCCTTCTATGCCTTTACAGCCACCCCCAAGGGTAAGACCCTCGAAATGTTCGGTCGCCCCGGTGCCGACGGGACACCGCAGGCGTTCCATGTGTATTCGATGCAGCAGGCCATCGAGGAAGGGTTCATCCTCGACGTATTGCGCAACTACACCACCTACAAGACGGCATTCCAGCTTGCACAGAAAGCCGATGGGAAAAACGCGCCAACTGATGAGGTGGATGAGGCCACCGCGACGAAGGGCCTTATGCGATGGGTGAGTTTGCATCCGACCAATATCGCCCAGAAGGTCCAGATCATCGTTGAGCACTACCGCACCAATGTGGCCCACCTGCTTGATGGGCACGCCAAGGCAATGGTGGTGACCTCCAGCCGGGCAGCAGCCCTCAAGTACAAGACCGCGATCGACCGATACATCGCCTCTCATGGTTACGAGATGGGCTCCCTGGTGGCCTTCTCAGGCAGTCTCACCAGTGAACAAGTTGAAGAAGTGGTTCCCGGAGTCGCCGAGCCCTACACCGAACACAACATGAACCCGGGGCTGCGTGGCCGCACAATCCCGAATGCTTTTGGTGGGGACCAGTACCAGGTACTGATTGTGGCGAACAAGTACCAGACGGGCTTTGACCAGCCGCTCCTCTGCGCGATGTATGTTGATAAGAGGCTCGACGGAATCGAGGCAGTCCAGACACTGTCACGCTTGAACCGTACCCTGCCGTCCAAGGGCAAGGACACCACCTACGTCCTCGACTTCGTCAACGATCCCGAGACAATCTTGAACTCGTTCCTGCCGTACTTCCGCACGGCCCAGATCACCCAAACAACAGACCCTGATCTGGTACACGACCTAGCGCGCAAGCTCGAGACGGCCGGTATTTACACCGCAGACGAGGTGGACCGCTTCGCTCACGCCTTCATCATCGAAAAGGCACATGGCAAGCACACCGGTGCCCTCAAGAGCGCTGCCGATCGCTTCAATGATCGGTACTGCGCAGCGCTCAAGGACCAAGACAAAGCATCCATCGACGAACTGGACCTCTTCCGCAAAGACGTGGGATCTTTCGTCCGCCTCTACGACTTCCTGTCCCAGATCGTTGACTACGAGGACACAGATCTCGAAAAACTCGCGCTGTTCCTCCGCCTCCTCAAGCCGCGTCTCACAGGGCGCAAGAGCACCGAGGAACTTGACCTGTCAAGCATCGAGTTGACACACATCAAGCAAACACGGCGTAGCGAGGGATCAATCTCGCTGACTGGTGACGGGGACAAGCTCAAGCCGATGGGTATCGGCGGTGGGACCACACGGGACCCAAACATGGTGGCCTGGGAACAGATCCTGAAGAACATCAACAATCTGTTCGAAGGGGAGAATTTCGACCCCGACTCGGTCAATTCTTGGGTGCAGGGAGTCGTGACCATTCTCGTCAAGGACGAGGCGATCCGAGAACAGGTCAACGCGAACAGCAAGGAACAGTTCCGCGAATCGCGCACCATTGAAGAAGCCGTCACGAATGCTGCCCTCGACCACCATGACGCTCAGAACAACATCCTCGAGAAGTTCTTCGAGAGTCCTCAGCGTCGAGCCGCTGTGATCCGCGAGATTTCAGACCTCATCTACTGGGAGCTCTCCCACGTCGTGCAAAGAGGTGAACAGGACGAGATTGCCACAGGCGCATGAGTTGAGAGTCGAGTGCCTGACGCTCGCAAACCGTCGACAAACCTGAAGGTCGCCGCCGTACCATCGGTGCAGGGCTATGCAAGATCGCCGAGGAGCGTCCCCTCGCTGGTGCGCCAGGTGGCGTTCGTGGGGGTTGGGTTCACGGGCTCTTCAGAGTTGAGTGTGGGTGACCGGGTGTTGGTCGGGGGTTGCGGGTAGAGGTCGAGGTCCTTGATGATGAGCGGACTTCTACCCCCGCTGTCTTCAAGGACCTCGGGCGGTGGCTCACCCTACTTGCTGCTGCTCTGTGTCGCTTGGTCGTTGTGATCGGTGTGATCTGCTCGTTGATTTGGATGGTTTCCATCCGATTTCTGTCGCTCGGCGTGAGTGTGGTCTGGTGCTCGACAGAGAGTCCTGTGATCGCTGCGCTGGCTACCCGAGTTGTGGGCTGAATCGCTCAAGGTCACGGACGCGTGGTGGTGGAGGTGATCGGCGCACCTCGTGCCGGGGTTCCTGTGCGGATCCGGTGGCACAATACGACGCTGGCAGTACCGAGAACGCACCTGACAGATCGTGTCTTTCATCGAGCAGAACCGTTCGGTGCACGCCCCCAAGGGCACTAGTTTCACTTCGAGGAAGCCACTATCTTGGGCCTGGCCCGCCAGTGAGGAACCACGCGGAACACCGTGTGGTCCCATATCAAGCCGTATCTGCAAGCCGCATCTGATGACCCCACCCGTTTCGCAGGGGTTCAGGAATTGGGAGTTGATGCGCACGTATGGCACCAGGACCAACGCCGCCGCGGCCCACGTGAACTCACCGGCATCGTGGACCTAACACACGGGGGATCGGGCACTGTATACAAGAACTGGCTGGCCGAGCGCGGCAAAAAATCCCGCTCCAACATCCAGATTGCGTTTCTAGAGCACTTCCAGGGACAGCAAGAACGCCATCGATGGCAAACTCCAGGAGGCAACCCCACCAACTACAGACTCCGAATACTCCTCATCACCGCGGGCCTAGACGCGTCCACCCATACCCACCTGTGAAGAGCCAGAGATCTGGACTTCGCCAGCATCAACATTTGGTCTCGATCCGGGTTGTCGTCCGTCAATCCGTTCATTCAGCACACCACCACAGCTCTGAGTAACTCAGATCAGACCACTCTCACGGAGTATACGAATCTCCCGAATAGCCTCTCTGACTTCAGATTCATAGCCATTTGTGGCGCCGATATAGAACGCTCGTAGCCCTTTACTTCGCAACAGCTGCGTGACGAGAACTGCGGTGATACCTGCCTGTGAGAAGACGAAACAGACTGGCTCGCTGCCATGCTCCAGAGTCTTTGTGAGGAACGAATCGACGAGCTGAGCGACCACTTCTTCGTAGTTATCAGCCTTGATTTGTTTGGCTTCAGACTTCTGCAGAGTCGCAATCTCATCGGTCATAGCACCATGATCAAGAAGCATGTGCACACGATCTGCTGTACCCATGAAGGGGACTTGATGGAACTTTCGGATGGTCGCGTCGACGAAGATGTAGTCGCTCTCTTTCTCAACGCAGTATGGAATCGATTCAAGCGGCACCCGCACTAGCTGAGCTTTTTGCGCAGCAGCCGAGCTAGAAACTTCATCGAGCATACGCATGAATACAAAATAAAATTGCAAGGCAACAAATCCACAGAAGGCACAAATACACGCACCTAGCATGAATAATGCGAAACTTACAAAAGGTTGTTTTGCAGGGGAAATACCAGAGACATTCGATAACCCAACCAGGGCAGTGAATAAAATGGAAATGATAAACATTGTCACCATTAAAGATACAAAGTCTCGTGTATCGCGACTAAATCTATGCGACCGTCTTTCAATGCTATATGCATGAACGACATCCTTGGCAATCTCGCGAGTCAATCGCTTCTTTACTGAATGCGATACTTCATCCCTAGAACTGAGTGCACCAGGTCTCCGAAAGAACCTCATACACCCTAGTCCTTTAACATTTCTCCCAACTCCAAACCGCAGTTGAAAATCGATAGAATTCGTATTATTTTTAATATATTTTGCAAATATTACACATGCCGATAAGATTGTTACAATCAGGCCGATTGCTTTCGAGATTAACTCAAGCCATTCCATGACTAGTCCCCTTCTACCAAGTTTTGTCAGCATCGACAATCTTTTTGGCAGTTTACCACCGAACATTCACTACTCACTGCTCGCTGTCACACTGTAAAACAACACAAGAAGCGCACGTAATAGTTAGACGTTAAACAGTTTCTTTGGCTGGCTCAACAGTGTCGACACATCGTTGGCGCAACAATTCTAAGAAGAGCACGTCAGCACCTTTTAGACACCTAAGCTCTTTTCGAACCCAATCTGCCAAAATCCCATATCGAGGAGTTTCATCTGGGGATAGACCAGGTCCTCGGTCCGCATTCCACGCCGCGCTTCCTCGAGGCGGTCGTTGTGCTCCTCGTAAATATCCGCGAGTTCGCGGAGAGAATCCTCGTTATAACTCTTCTTTTCTAGGCCTAAATACTTCGCTCCTTCTTCAAAGAACCTGTCGTACGCGGGCACGCACCCGAGCGTTCCCATCAGGATTTTCGTGATGAGGACCGGGGACACAGGAGTCGGAACCTCACGCCCTGCGACCTCATTGCGGATCGGCCAGAAATGGGCGGAGATACGCTTGTATACCTCCGTGAGCCTCGCCTGAACCTCGTCCTCCCGCAGACCCACGCAGGCGACCCCAAACAGGCAGTCGTACTCGGGCTTGAGGACCTTCTCGACGATGGGCGTGTGCACCTTGTAGTCCTTTTGAAAGATGAAGCACGAGCCCCTGTACATTCCCCAGCTCGCCAGGTAGAAAGCGAGGTGCAGGCTCAAGTAGTCGTAGTCCGGGGACGGGTCGGTCCGCGCATCTCGAAAGACGCGATAGCAATGCTCCCACGAGCGGGAGCGCCCATTCTCATTCGCGCGCGCATCGTCGTAGAAAGTCTGCGCAGCACTAATCAACTCATCGATGGCTTCCATACTTGTCTCCTTGTGTCTCCACGGAAGGCCTCTCTTCCTCGAGAGCTCTCGTCGTGTCGGTGGTTCCTCTATGTGGTGTGAATTCCGATGCGAGAAAGAAGCCGCCACGTCGCGCCGACATGCGCCGTTCGTTCCCACATGTCGATGAGCAACGCCGCTTCATTTCTCGATAACCATATCGCACGGGACCGGCATTTGTGCCCACTTGCAAGGCCGACAACTCGGTATCGCCGACCGGTGACAATCTGGGAACACATCCATACCCACAGGTCACGACGAGGCCGGGGCTCAGGTCTGCACATTCGTGCGGTTATGGGAGTGTGGGTGGGAGGATTTGCGTGATGGTTGCGCAGCATTCTTGGTGTTTCGTGTCGGTTCTGCGCGTACCATGAGGGGGAAGGGCGCGCTCCCAAGGGTGGGGGCGCGTCGGAGGACACCTCACCGTGGAGGCACACACACCATGAAGGTCCCACCCCTATCCGAGCGACCCGACACCGAGGAAGAAGAGCAAGACTTCCTCACCCCACCAGCGCGCCGCCAGAAGCGCTCCATTGCGGCCAGACGAGCAGTGCTACGCTCGTGGGCGATCGGCATCGGTCTTACCGTGCTGGTGGCTGTGGCAGCTGTTGGTGCCTACACGCTGGCCGCGGGCATCGCCTCGTGGAGCGAGAACCCCAGCGCCACAGCGACGCCCACGGTTCATCCAGCGCCCGCACCAACAGTGTCCAGCGAGCCCGCCATGTCGGGCGGCTATGAGATCGGCCCCGACGGGGTCCTCGTACGCCCCGCCGAGTTCGCCGCGGACACCTATACCAAACCAGAGCTACCCGAAGAAGCCAAAGAGAACACCGAACGCGGCGCCGAAGCCGCGGCCGAGCACTACCTTGCCCTAATGGTCTATGCCTGGAACACCGGGGATACGCAGCCATTCGAGGACATGTCTAATCAAAGTGACGACTTTCAACAGAACATCATCACCGATATTAGAAATGTATACGCACACGGTTGGTCGTACGATAATCAGTCGGAAATCATGCACATTTTGCAAGTAAATCCGATAGATCCGAATGGAAGTAGTGTTCCGCCAAATACAATTTCTGTCGCATTCCTAACCAAGTCGTCGGATGGAATAACCTGTAGCGGACAGAAAGTGAACACGAGCAGCTCAGAATACGAAACAGTTCTCACATTACTTCTAACATGGCAAGACAGTAAATGGATCGTCACCCAAGGAACCGCGGTGAATCCAGATGCGTAAATTTAAGCTTGCAACCCTCTTACTGCCGTCGCTACTACTTACTACCTCGATAAGCTGTCTCATTCCCGGTGCCGCATATGCAAAAGAAGATGAGCCTATCGAACCCCCTCACTTCCTCAGTGAAGGAAGCGGCCCCGATGTAAAAGTGGAAGCAAGTAAGGCATTGAAGGAAGCAAAGAAGTATCGCGGGGCTGACAACTCGACTCCTGGAGATGACAAGAGCCGACTCACAGCTGAAGGTGTGGCAGCGCCAGAAGCAGAGCGTTACTGGAACTGGGCAAGGTGCGCGTCAGTATCCATTGGAACCGCTCCCAATGACGGTCATGTATCGGACGAGGACTGTTCTATACCATTTGATCCCGTCACTGGAACCGTCACGCGAGCCCCCGCGCAACTGCCCACGACTCGCGACCTTCTCCTAGCGGCGGCAACAATTATCCACGCCGACGGCGCAGGCCTCCTCAAACAGCCTGAGGGGGTGTCGTACACGAACAAGTACATCCCCACGCTCGTCGCAGCCACCCACCCCACGCAGACCCACACAATCACGTTGTTGGGCCACAACATCACGGTCACTCTGACAGCTACGTCCTACACGTGGAGCTGGGGAGATGGAACCCCGGATCTGACCACGACCTCGCCGGGGATGCCCTGGCAAGAAGGCATGGACCCCAACACTGACCCCGCCCTGCTCCGCCACTACTACAAGGCTCCCAACGGGTGGAAGTCCTTCCTGGACGGGCCCTACCCCTCCGCCACGGGCACCATCACGCTGACCACCACCTGGGCGGGCACGGCCACCAACCCCTTCACGGGTGACACCCAGACCATCAACGGCCTGGTCACCACCACTGAGACCACGGGCCCGTTCCCGCTCGGCCAGCTCATCGTCAACAACACCGACACCTCAGAAGAAAAACAAGGCCACTAAGCAAGTGATGCACCATGATCAACAAACTCCCCACAATCGGCAAGTGGATCGGCGCAACCGTTGCCTCCATTGTTATCGTCGCTGCGTCATTCCTGGGTTTCCACGCGTTCAACGCTCGAGCCCACGCGAATACTGAGCTTCAGTCCGGAGCACAGTCGCCCCAGTCTGACAGCACCGAACAATCTGGCCCCCAATCAGGAGACGCCCCTCAATCCGCAGAACCAACACCGGCCGAGATTACGAAGCCCACTCCCCCAAAGGGCCTACAAGAGGGAGGCCAAGTCGGCGCACAGACAACAGCACTATGGTTTGTAGAATTGTGGGAATACGCATTCAACACGGGTGACACAGAAGAATTCGACAAAATCTGTCAAGATGGCGACTTCTGCATCCGTTATTCCGACGAGGTGAAATCACTTCGCGAGGAGAGCGTCGTCATCCAGCCTCTTGAAGACACCATCATTCCCGATAATATTAGGTCCTATGACTGTTACAGGAACGATAGCGGCATTTTCGGAGTCTGCATAGAACTCTCAATATCCGAAAAATCAGCAGTTGTTCGAGGCACCAATTCTGAGGACTCTTCCCGTGAGTACACAACCGTTCGCACTGAAAAAAGCGATGGGACACAAAAGGAGAATAAATTGTCACTCCACCTATTCATCACGGAGCAAGATGACCACTCATGCGTCGTTAGCGGGTTCTTACTACGACCAACGGAAAACGCTTGACAAACAAATCAACAATAATCTGTTTTCACACTAGAAGGAGTGATCCTTTATAGCCGACATACATACTGATATACAAGTAACACTTCAATTGATTCCTTATCTGACTCTTCATATTTCAGCACGGAGGGAGGCGTGGCGTGTTTTCGTGAGCAGATGCCAAATACTGGGTGACCAGGGTTTGGTCGAGATCTCGTAGCAAACTACCTCGCACCGGTTCCGCGTCAGCAGTCGGTGGACAATGGCGCATCAGGAGCACCCCCTCCTCCGATGGCACCATCTCATAGACCCGCTCATCTATCTCATAGACCCTCGTCCCTATGTCATAGAAGCCCATTTCTATCTCATAGAACCCTTGATTGACTCCATAGAA
>ERZ772927.247-NODE-247-length-28885-cov-46.5539_pt1 | contig 28885 bp, 18 predicted proteins | sample MGYA00512115_ERZ772927 | MGnify/ENA primary metagenome ERZ772927 (study PRJEB29015, sample SAMEA2737924) | human oral metagenome | biome: human oral; feature: human-associated habitat; material: dental | place: China | collected 2013 ... | reverse complement strand
TCATCCGCATGTCCTGGGGCATCTTCTGCGACCGCATGGGCGGCGCCATCTGGACCTTCATCTCCGGCGTCGGCATGGCCATCACCCTGGGCGGTATCGCCTGGGTTCTGCGCAACCCCACAGGCTGGACCGACTTCTACATCTTCATGGCGCTCATGCTCACCATGTTCCTGTTCTCCGGCTTCGGTAACGCCGGTACCTTCAAGCAGATGCCGATGATCATGTCGGCCCGCCAGGCCGGCGGCGCCATCGGCTTCACCTCCGCCATCGCATCCCTCGGCCCCTTCCTCGTCGGCGTCGCTCTCTCCGCGGTCGGCACTGGCGGTGCATGGGCCTTCTTCCTGGGCTGCGCCATCTTCTGCGCCCTGTGCTCGGTCCTGTGCTGGATCATGTACGCGCGCAAGAACGCCCCGTTCCCCGGCTGATCCACCCGGCACTGCGTGGTGCCGACGGACCTGCCACTGCCTCGTCAATCGACTCTTAGGAGCACCCCATGACGAATCTCGAATCCGATATGACCTTCCCGACCTACGGCGGTGAGGTCAAGCCCGCGACCGGCGCGACCCTGTTTGCGCTCGGCTCGTGGCTGCGTCGCGGCAAGGCGTCCGCCGACGCGCGCCAGCTCTTCCTTGAGGGCGGCCGCGACGGTGACTCCTTCTACCGCGACCGCTGGAGCTACGACAAGATCGTGCGCTCCACCCATGGCGTGAACTGCACAGGCTCGTGCTCGTGGAAGATCTACGTCAAGGACGGCGTCATCACCTGGGAAACCCAGCAGACTGACTACCCGACCACCGGCGCGGACATGCCCGAGTACGAGCCCCGCGGCTGCCCGCGTGGCGCGGCGTTCTCGTGGTACGAGTACTCGCCGACCCGTATCAAGTACCCCTACGTGCGCGGCGTCCTGCTCGACATGTTCCGCGAGGCCAAGAAGCGCCTCGGGGATCCCGTCGACGCGTGGGCCGCGGTCGTTGAGGACCCGGAGAAGGCTCGTGCCTACAAGTCGCAGCGTGGCCGCGGCGGCATGGTTCGCGTGTCGTGGGAAGAGGCGATGGAGATCGTCGCCGCCGCCTACGTGCACACGATCAAGCAGTACGGCCCCGACCGCATCGCCGGCTTCTCGGTCATCCCCGCCATGTCGATGATCTCCTACGGTGCGGGTGCCCGCTTCCACGAGCTCATCGGCGCCACCATGCTGTCCTTCTACGACTGGTACGCGGACCTGCCCCCGGCCTCGCCGCAGGTCTTCGGCGACCAGACCGACGTGCCCGAGGCCGGCGACTGGTTCAACTCGCAGTACCTCATCATGTGGGGCACGAACCTGCCGCTGACCCGTACCCCCGACGCTCACTTCATGGCCGAGGCCCGCTACCACGGCCAGAAGGTCATCGTCGTGTCCCCGGACTTCGCGGACAACACGAAGTTCGCGGACGACTGGTTGCGCGTCCAGCCCGGCACGGACGGCGCCCTGGCGCAGGCGATGGGCCACGTCATCCTCAAGGAATTCCACGTCGGCAAGCGCGAGCCCATGTTCCTCGATTACATGAAGCGCTACACCGACTCCCCGTTCCTGGTGGAGATTAACGAGGTCGGCGAGGGTGCCCACGAGGGCGTCGCCCCGACGACCCTGGTCCCCGGCAAGTTCCTGACGGCCGCCAAGATGCCCGCAGGCACGACCGAGCGCACCGAGAACAACCAGTTCCGTCCCCTCGTCATCGAGGCCGACGGCACGGTCAAGGACCCGGGCGGCACGCTCGCCGATCGCTTCGGTGAGGAGGGCGCCGGCCACTGGAACCTCAACCTGGATGGCGTCGAGCCCGTCATGTCCATCATGGACACGGACGAGTGGGAAGCCGTCGAGATTGCCCTGCCGCGCTTCGACCTGCCCGCGGCCCCCGGCCAGGCCTCGGTCGGCGGTGGCTACGTGAAGCGTGGCGTGCCCGCGCGCCGCGTCAACGGTCGCCTCGTGACGACCGTGTTCGACATCCTGCTCGCCCAGTACGCCGTCGAGCGTGAGGGCCTGCCGGGTGAGTGGCCCACCGACTACATGGACGCCTCCACGCCGGGCACCCCTGCGTGGCAGGAGGAGTTCACGTCGGTTCCCGCCGCCGCAGCCATCAAGATCGGCCGCGAGTTCGCGCAGAACGCGGTTGAGACGCAGGGCCGTTCCATGATCCTCATGGGCGCCGGCACGAACCACTACTACCACTCCGACGAGATGTACCGTACGTTCCTGGCGCTCACGGAAATGTGTGGCACCCAGGGCCGCAACGGCGGCGGCTGGGCCCACTATGTGGGTCAGGAGAAGGTCCGCCCGATCATGGGTTGGGGCTCCTTCACCTTCGCCCTGGACTGGGCGCGCCCGCCGCGCCAGATGATCTCCACCGGCTGGTACTACATGACCACGGACCAGTGGCGCTACGACGGTGCTGCGGCCTCGGCCATGGGAAACCCGATCAAGTCCTCGAACCTGGACGGCAAGCAGCTGGTCGACACCCTCGTCGAGTCGGTTCAGCGCGGCTGGATGCCCTGCTACCCGACGTTCTCCAAGGGCTCGACCCAGCTGGGTCGCGAGGCCGCCGAGGCCGGCATGGCCCCCGCGGAATACGTGTCCCAGGAGCTGCGCGAGGGTCGCCTCCAGTTCGCGATCGAGGACCCGGACGCCCATCACAACGTCCCGAAGATCCTCGCGAACTGGCGTACGAACCTGCTCGGCTCGTCCGCGAAGGGCACCGAGTTCTTCCTGCGTCACATGCTGGGTACCGGCAACGAGGTCAACGCCGAGGAGCTGGAAGAGGGCAACCGTCCCGCGTCCGTCAACTGGCGTGAGGCTCACCCCGGCAAGCTCGACCTCATGTGGGTCGCGGACTTCCGTAACACCTCGACGACGCTGCACTCCGACGTGGTGCTGCCCGCCGCCACGTGGTACGAGAAGCACGACCTGTCCTCCACGGACATGCACCCCTTTATGCACTGCTTCGACGAGGCCGTGAACCCGCCGTGGGAGGCACGCACTGACTTCGAGGTGTTCCAGACCCTGGCTCGCCTCGTCGGCCGCATGGCCCCTGGCCACCTGGACACCCAGACGGACGTCGTCGCGGTTCCGCTGGGGCACGACTCCCCGGACGCCATGACCATGGCGGATGGCGTCGTTCCCGAGCAGACGTGGACGCCCGGCAAGACCATGCCGAAGCTGGTTGCGATCGAGCGCGACTACACGCAGGTCGGCTACAAGTACGACCGCATCGGACCGCTCGTGCCCAAGGCTGGCCTGGCCTCGAAGGGCGTTGCGTACAACGTGCAGGAGGCGTACGAGCAGCTCGGTGAGCTCAACGGCCGCGCCCCCATGGACGGCAACGCCGGCGAGGGTGCGCCCCTGTGCGACACCGCCATCAAGGCGGCGAACATGGCGCTGCGCTTCTCGGGCACCACGAACGGCTCGCTGGCCGTTCAGGGCTTCCGCACGCTGGAGAAGCGCGTCGGTAACGAGATGGCGTTCCTGGCCGAAGGCGACGAAGAAAAGAAGATCACCTACGAGGACACCGTCCTGCAGCCGCGCAGCGTCATCACCAGCCCCGAGTGGTCGGGTTCCGAGCACGGCGGTCGCCGCTACAGCGCCTTCGTGCAGAACGTCGAGTGCCGCAAGCCGTGGCACACGCTCACGGGCCGCCCGCAGTTCTACGTCGACCACGACTGGATGATGGACATGGGCGAGTCCCTGCCGATCTTCCGTCCGCCCCTCGACCTGGCGCACATCTACGGTGAGCGCCCCGTCGGCGACCACCGTCCCGGCCAGCCGGGTCAGGCCGAGGTCGCGGTGCGCTACCTGACGATCCACAACAAGTGGGCCATCCACTCCCAGTACTACGACAACCCGTACATGCTGACGCTGGGTCGTGGTGGCCAGACGGTGTGGATGAGCCCGGCCGACGCCGAGAAGATCGGCGTGCGCGACAACGAGTGGATCGAGGCGAAGAACCGTAACGGTACCGTGTCGGCTCGCGCTGTTGTCTCTCACCGCATCCCGGAGGGCACGGTGTTCATGCACCACGCCCAGGATCGCCAGATCAACACCCCGCTGAACGAGGAGTCCGGCAAGCGCGGCGGTACGCACAACTCGCTGACCCGAATCTTCATTAAGCCGAGCCACCTGGCCGGCGGATACGCGCAGTTCGCCTACGCGTTCAACTACTACGGTCCCACCGGCAATAACCGCGACGAGGTCACGGTTATCCGCCGCCGCTCCCAGGAGGTGCAGTTCTGATGAAGGTCATGGCTCAGATCGCGATGGTGATGAACCTCGACAAGTGCATTGGCTGCCACACCTGTTCGGTCACCTGTAAGCAGGTGTGGACGAACCGCGAGGGCACCGAGTACATCTGGTTCAACAACGTCGAAACCCGTCCCGGCGTGGGCTACCCCCGCGGCTGGGAGGACCAGAAGAAGTGGAAGGGTGGCTGGAAGCGCACCGCCACGGGCCGCCTCGTTCCCCGTCAGGGCGGACGTGTCGCCTCGCTCGCGAAGATCTTCGCGAACCCGACGCAGCCGAGCATGAAGGACTACTACGAGCCGTGGACGTACGAGTACGACAAGCTGCTCCAGGCGCCCGCGAACTCCCGCGCGATCCCGACGGCTCGCGCGAAGTCCAAGATCACGGGCGAGCACATCGACAAGCCCGAGTGGGGCCCGAACTGGGACGATGACCTCGGTGGCTCCATGGAGACCCTGGATCAGGACCCGGTCCTGCACCAGATGAACCTCCAGGTCGCTAAGACCATCGAGGACGCGTACATGTTCTACCTGCCTCGCATCTGCGAGCACTGCCTGAACCCGACCTGTGTGTCGGCGTGCCCCTCGGGCGCGATGTACAAGCGCTCCGAGGACGGCATCGTCCTGGTCGACCAGGATCAGTGCCGCGGCTGGCGCATGTGCGTCTCCGCCTGCCCCTACAAGAAGGTCTACTTCAACCACAACACGGGCAAGGCCGAGAAGTGCACGCTGTGCTACCCGCGCCTCGAGGTCGGCCAGCCGACCATCTGCTCGGAGACCTGCGTGGGTCGCCTGCGCTACATGGGCGTGCTGCTCTACGACGCGGACCGCGTCACCTGGGCCGCCTCCCAGGAGGACGAGCGCGACCTGTACCGCGCCCAGCGCGAGATCCTGCTCGACCCGAACGACCCGCAGGTGGTCGCCCAGGCTCAGGCCAACGGTGTTCCCCACTCGTGGATCACGGCCGCCCAGCAGTCCCCGATCTGGAAGCTCATCACCGAGTACGAGGTCGCCCTGCCGCTGCACCCCGAGTTCCGCACCCTGCCGATGGTGTGGTACGTGCCGCCGCTGTCCCCGGTCGTCGACCAGGTGACCGCGACCGGTTCCGACGGCGAGGACCATAGGGTCCTGCTGTCCGCCATCTCGCAGATGCGCATCCCGATGGAGTACCTGGCCGGCCTGTTCACGGCCGGCGACACCGCTCCCGTGGAGCTGGCGCTGCGTCGCCTCGCCGCGATGCGCTCTTACATGCGCGACGTCTTCGTCGACAACCCGACGAACGAGGAGATCCCGGCCTCCGTGGGCATGAGCCCGGAGAAGGTCAAGGAGATGTACCGACTGCTGTCGATCGCTAAGTACGACGACCGCTTCGTCATCCCGACCGCCCACCCCGAGATGCCCCGCGGCATCAAGGAGCTCGAGGGCTGCCCGGTGTCCTACGATGTCGAGGCCTTCCACGGCCTGGCCCCCGCCACGTCGAATCGCCCGATGGGTGGCTCGTCGCCGGAGGGACGCCAGATGCTCCCCCTTGAGGTCGTTCGATGAGTACTTTCGTCGGCATTCCGCGTATTCCTACGGCCGCTCCGGAAACGGAGATGGATCCGCAGGACGCGCGCGGCGTGCGCATGGCGGTCTCGGTCCTCCTGGACTATCCGGGGGATGACTTCGAGACCAAGCTGGACGCGGTCGAGGATGCTCTGGCGGACCTGCCGGAGTCGGCCTCGGCGCCCCTGGCCTCGTTCGTGAGCTACGCTCGCGCCGCTGGCCTGCGCGCCATGCAGACCACCTACGTGGAGACGTTCGATCAGCGCCGACGCTGCGCCCTCGGCCTGACGTATTACACGCACGGCGACACCCGCGGACGCGGCCAGGCCATCTTGGCCTTCAAGGAGATCCTGCGCCGTGCCGGTTTCGAGATGGAACGCGAGGAGCTGCCCGATCACCTGCCGGTGGTCCTGGAGTTCGCGGCCTTCGACGAGACCGGCACGGCCGAGGGCCTGCTGCGCTCCAACCGCGAGGGTATCGAGGTGATCCGCACGGCGCTGCGCGCCGCCCACTCCCCGTACGCGCCGCTGCTGGACGCGCTGGTCGCGACGCTGCCCGAGCCGGACGAAAAGACCATTGAGGGCTTCCGTAAGCTCATTAGCCAGGGGCCGCCCACCGAACTGGTGGGCGTGGGCGATCTGTCCGCGACGCCCTTCCCGACTTCCGATTCAACGATGGGACGGTAACGTTCATGGAATCCGCACTTTTGCATGCCGCGTCGGCACCTGCGACGCAGTCGCTGTCCTTCCTGGACATTGCCCTGTGGGTGGTCCTGCCGTACGTGTCCTTCGCGATCCTCATTGTGGGCCTCGCGTGGCGCTACAAGACCGACCAGTACGGGTGGACCTCTCGTTCCTCGCAGTGGAATGAGCCGACCATCCTGCGCTGGGCGTCGCCGCTGTTCCACTTTGGTGTTCTCTTCGTGTTCATGGGCCACATCCTGGGCCTCGTGATCCCGAAGACCTGGACCGAGGCGGCCGGCGTGCCCCAGCACGTGTACCACCTGACGGCGACGATCCCCGGTACGATCGCCGGAATCATGACGATCGTCGGCCTCGCGCTGCTGATCTACCGCCGCCTGGTGGTCAAGTCGGTGCGCGTGGCGACGACCCGCATGGACATCGTCACCTACGTGATGCTGGCGATTCCGGTGCTCCTGGGCGGGGCTGCGACCCTGCTCAACCAGGTGCTCGGTGGCCACGAGGGCTACGACTACCGCGAGACGATCTCCGTCTGGTTCCGCTCGATCTTCTACCTGCACCCGCAGGCGCATCTGATGGTCGACGTGCCCGTCAGCTTCAAGCTGCACATCGTCGCTGGCCTGCTGCTCTTCTGCGTGTGGCCGTTCACCCGCCTCGTGCACGCGGTGAGCGCGCCGGTCGGCTATGTGGCGCGTCCCCCGGTGATCTACCGGTCGCGCGACGAGCGCCGCACGCATGAGATGACGCGTGGCGGCATGTCGGACTGATTGACGGCGGTGAGCGCCGCGGTTCCCCGCCCACTGGGCGAGGTCGTGGTGCGGTGATCGCAAGGGCCGGGGGCGAGCGCATGCTCGCCCCCGTGTCTTTATCGGGGTCTCCTCGTTTTCATCGGTATGAATCGAGTAATAGGCCCTGCGTAATGCGACCGATTGCTGGCATTGGCCGTGCAAGCGGCCCTCCGTGATGGGTAGAATAAAGCGCACTTTGTAAGTAAGGTAACAGCTTTATTGCCGTTTGGAGATGTCCGTCATGGGTGTTTCCGCTGATTATGAGGGAGAGAGGACTATCAATGAATGACACCTCCCGTTCTCGGCCTCTGGCTGAAACGCTCGCCGCAATGGCAGCGTTGACCCCCGCGCAGCACGCGCTCTTGGAGCGCATCTCGCACCATGCGACGCCCGTGACCGTGGCGGAGCTGGCTCAGGAAGCTGGCTTGCACGTGTCGAGCGTCCGTGAAACCCTCGAGGGCCTCTTTGTCCTCGGTCTGGTCGAGAAGCAGCAGCTTCCCTCGTCGAGGCGAGGCCGTCCCGCTCTGGGCTATTCGACGACGACCCCGGCGGATCCTTCGTTTGCGGCGCAGATGCTGCACCAGCTCACTTCGTCGCTGCTGGCCTGGCTGCGCGTTGACGCGGCCGATCCGGCGGCCTCCGTGCGTGAGATCGGCTCGCGCTGGGCGGACGCCGCCCTCGAGACGATGGCGGTGCCTGATCATAGCCATATCCCGAACCGTCGTCCCGTGCGCGACACCTTCAATATTGCTGCCCATCTGGGCAAGGTGCGCCTGTTCATGAACGCCATGGGATTTGCGTCCATCCCGCACGAGACCGATCCGATGGCGGTCGTCCTGACGGCCTGCCCGTTCACCGAGCCGGGCACCCCCGATGACTTGGCCCTCGAACTGCGCCGCGGCATCGTCGAGCGCGTCTTCGAGCGGACGGCGACCGGATTTGCCACCTGGTCACTGGAGACGGATCCGTCCGATCCGCTGCGTCTGACCGTCTATATTCGACGGCTTGATGAGGCGAACCCGAAGCCGCTGTCGACGACCCTTCACTTCTTCGGTGGAGCGGCCGAGGCGGCCGGTGGGTATATGCGTGAACTGCCCTCCGACGAGACCCCCGCGACCCTGGGTGAACTCATCGATCAGCTCAGCTCAGAGAGCCCTGAGCTGGAGCGAATCCTCGCCGTGTCGAGCTACCTGGTCAACGAGCGCTCCGCTCGTCTGGATGCCGAGCTTGCGCCAGGGGCGCGCGTCGACGTGCTGCCTCCGTTCGCTGGCGGGTGAGATTTTTTAGTCATTCGTGTGGGGCGGTCAGGGTCGTAAAATGATCCTGACCGCTCCCCCGTAAGATGAAGGGGAAGACACCCCCGTCCCTGGAGGACCCCATGTCAGCTGAGATTGCAACCGGCATCACCGACGAGCCGCTGGATACTGGCGCGCTGATTGATAGCGCACGCCGGGATACCTGCGGTGCGGTGGCGTCCTTTATTGGAGTGGTGCGTAACCACGACGGCGGAGAGAGCGTGGACGCGATCGAGTATTCCTCTCACCCTTCGTCGCAGCAGATTCTGCGGGACATCGTCATGGAGTTCAAGGATCGTCCGGGAGTGCACCGCATCGTCGCTTGGCACCGCGTGGGGCATCTCGAGATCGGTGAGGACGCGATGGTCGTCGCTGTCGCGGCGGAGCATCGCGCGCAGGCGTTCCGCGCGGTCGAGGCCATCGTCGAGGACGTGAAGGCGAAGCTCCCGATCTGGAAGAAGCAGGAATTGACCGACGGTTCGCACAACTGGTCGGGCCTGTGAGATGACGATCGGCAATCCTTATTCCCGTGACGCGGCCGTCTCGGGGCGCACCGTCGCGCTTCCGCTGATCAATCAGCCCGGCCCGTACGAGGCTGGGGATCCCGCGCTGGAACGTTTCCGTCGCAATTGGCTGGTGTCCGGTATTGGCGAGGCCGGCCAGGCGCGCTTGGCGGCCTCGCGCGTGCTCGTGGTAGGCGCGGGTGGCCTTGGCTCACCCGTCCTCCTGTACCTGACGGCGGCGGGCATCGGGACGATTGGTATCTGCGATTCCGACGTGGTCGAGGTGTCGAACCTTCAGCGTCAGCTCCTGCATGGTGAGGGTGACGTGGGGGATCCGAAGCCGGATTCTGCGGTGCGTCACCTGAGCGGGCTGAATTCCTCGGTGCGCTTTGAGCGCTACGGGCACGTGACCCGCGAGTGGCTGGATGAGCATGGCCGCGAGTGGGACCTGATCGTCGAGTGCACGGATAGCTTCGACTCGAAGTACCTGGTGGCGGACTACTGCGCAGATTCCGGTGTTCCGCTGGTGTGGGGCACGGTCGTGTCGATGGCCTTCCAGGTGAGCGTGTTCTGGTCTGCGGCGCCGGCCCCCGTGCCGTCGCTGACGCTGCGGAGCCTGCACCCGGTCAAGCCTGCCCCCGGGACGACCCCGGCCTCGCCGAAGGTTGGCGTGCTCGGTCCCGTGGTCGGCCAGGCGGGCACCGCGATGGCGACGGAGGCGATCAAGCTGCTGGTGGGCTTCGGTGAGCCGCTGATCGGGCGCGTCCTCATGACGGATGCGGCGACGCAGCGTGCCGACGTGCTGACTTTCGCCCCGTGGGGCTGAGCCCCGTGGCTGCCCCGCGCGCTGACGCTGCCGCGATCGTTGTCGGTGGCGGTGGGGGAGAGCGCCTGGGTGGCGTCTCCAAGCCTGACCTGACGCTGGGTGGCGTGCGATTGATCGACCGCGTCTGCGGGGTCTTGACGGAGGCGTGCGCTGTGGGTTGCGTGGCTGTCGTGCCGCCCAGTGTGCGCGTTCCGGATGGCGTCGCACGCACCCTCGAGGATCCGCCGGGCGGCGGCCCGCTGGCTGGTATCGACGCGGGCTTGCGCGCGCTGAGGGTCGGCGACGACGTCCTCGTCGTGGTTGTTTCCGTCGATGCTCCAGGTGTGGGTGCGTTCCTGCCCGCCCTCCTCGAACCCGCGTTGAGGGAGGGGGTCGAGGGGCGCATCGTCCGGGGCGGGGACCCCGAGCCTTTCGACCAGTACCTGATGGGTGTCTACCGGGCCGCCTCCCTGCGCCGCGCCATCGACGAGGCCGTGGCCGCCTACGGCTCGGTTCGGGGCGTGGGCGTACGCCGGGTATTGCGCGCCCTCGACGTCGAGCGAGTGAGCGTGAGCGCCGACGCATGCCGGGACATTGATACCCCTGAGGATGTGGCCTGGTGGGAGACATTTCTGAGCAATTGATTTGTCAGTAACGTGCTTTTGGGTGTAGGTTTAGCTAGTAAGTATCTAGTGACCCATCCCACTTAAGGCGTGCTCATGAATCTTCGTCACGGACAACTGTGGCAGCGACTCGGACTGGCAGTGCTGTCAGGAATTCTTGTCGCCTCCCTCGCTCCCGCCACTGCCGCCGCTCCGACAGATGGCCAGAACATGCATGGCGACATGGAGTCTACCGACCTCGATGCGTCGAGCTCCGACTCCGGCGTTTCCGCCCCCGACACCGCGCAGGACCGTGCGGCCTCGGACGGTGCTGATGCGTCCGATGCCGCCGAATCCGCGGATTCCGCAGACGAGGCCACGGTCTCGTCCGAGGAAGAAAGCGTGGACGGCATCGACGCGCAGGTCTACACCTTCCCCGGCACGAATGGCCCCACCCGCATTCATATCCTGACGACGACGGGTTCGGCGGACGCCATCTTGCTCGAGTCTCGCGGCGTCTTCGCCATGATCGACGGCGCGGAGGGTGTTGGGGCTCCGGATGGCAAGGATCCGCGTTACCCGCTGCGAGAGGGAGTTGAAAATGCTGCTCTCGGCGATACGGACTGGGTGCTTGGCTACATGTCTAACCATGGCGTCACCTCCTCGAACCTCGCGTTCTACCTGGGAACGCACGCCCACTCCGACCACATCGACAACGCGGATGAGATCATCAAGAAGTTCCGTCCGAAGGTCATTCTCAGCCCCGAGTATTCCGATGCGTGGATCACGGATAAGTCCCGCCTGTGGGACAACCAGTGGATCTACGACAACATGATGGCGGCCGCGCGATGGGCTCAGGGTGCGTACGGAGCCTCGATCGTGCAGAACATCAAGGACTACAACACCCACATCACGCTGGGTGATATGGATGTTCAGATCATCCCCACGGATCCGGCTGAAAACTACAAGAAGACCGGCGTGCGCGATGCGAACCTCATCGCATATACCGCGAAGGTGAGTGCCTTCGGGCATTCCGCCTACCTGGCCGCCGACCTGGAGACTCGTGGTGGTTACGAGGACCGTATTACTCCGATTGTTGGGCACGTCGACATGCTCAAGGCCGGTCACCATGGCCTGCCGAGCTCGAATTCGAGTGCCTTCATGAAGGCACTGAGTCCTTCCATGATCGCCCAGACCGGGCCGGAGTGGTACATCCCCGACAATCTGACTGAGAGCGTCATTCATGGAGATTCGTCGTGGGTGCCGATGATGGACCTCTGGTCGAGCGGGCACATTCCCTCGCTCATCGCGACTTTCGCCCCTTCCGGCATTTCATACAACGATCTGTCCGCCGCGTCCTGGGGGCATGAGTACGGCCTGGAAAATCCACGCGCCTGGTGGTTCAAGGGCGGCCGACCCGCGGCCACGACCGGCTGGTGGAAGGGGTCGAGCGGATCCTGGTACTACTTCGCCGGCAAGCCCTCCGCTGAGGCCAGCACCTGGGTGTATGACCGCGGCCAGTGGTACTGGATGGACGCGACGGGTGCGATGGCCGCAGGATGGGCCCAGATTGATGGTCAGTGGTACTTCCTGCGTTCCTCGGGGGCGATGGCCACGGGCTGGATGAATAGTGGGAGCAACTGGTACTACCTGAGTGGCAGCGGCGCCATGGCCACGGGCTGGCTTTACGACGCGGGCTCCTGGTACTACCTGGACGCAACGACCGGCGCAATGGCAACCGGCTGGTCGCAGGTGGATGGCAAGTGGTACTTCCTGCGTTCCTCGGGGGCGATGGCCACGGGCTGGATGAATAGTGGGAGCAACTGGTACTACCTGAGTGGCAGCGGCGCCATGGCCACGGGCTGGATCCTGGACGGTGGCGCTTGGTACTACCTGGGTGACACGGGCGCCATGGCCACCGGTACGCAGGAGATCGACGGTCGCTCCTCGACCTTCTCCCTGTCGGGACGCTGGCTCGGCTACGCCTCCTGATTGAGGCCTCGGCGATTATCCTCACTAAGCGCCGCCCGCCGCGTATTGACGCAGGTGGGTGGCGCTTGCCGGTTGTAGTGTGAGGGGACAGATCCTGAGCGAAAGGCCACTCATGACGTTCCTTCGTGCCCGCCTCGCAGCGGCCCTGACGATGACCGTCGCGGCCGCCGCGGCCTCGTCCCTCACCCTCGTCGGCACCGCCCGCGCCGACGATGCCCAGAGTGGGACTCAGAGCGGCGCCCAGTCCGGTTCGTGGGTGCCCGGCACCACGATCCCGCTGGCGAACTCGAAGTCGGTCGAGGCCTCGTCCGTGAGTGCCTCCACCCTGACCTTCACCACCAGCTCCAGCGAGCCGACCAAGATTTTCGTGCTCTCCTCGGGGTCCTCTGACGCGATCCTCATCAAGAGCGGCGACTGGTACGGCATTATCGACGGCGGTGAGGACGCGGATCTGCCTGACGGATCCGATCCGCGTTACCCCGTGCGCTCCGGCACGGCTGCCGCCACGAACACCAGCACCGAATGGCTCCTGCAGTACCTCGATGACCAGGGCGTCAACGATACGAACGTGGCCTTCTACCTGGGCACCCACGCCCACTCTGACCACATTGCCAACGCCGACGAGATCATCTACAAGTATCGTCCGAAGGTCATCCTCAGCCCCGAATACTCAGACGCGTGGATCACCGACGAGAACGGCCTGTGGGACAACCAGTACGTGTACGACCACCTCGTGACCGCTGCGAACTGGGCAGTGGACAGCTACGGCGCCACCTTCATTCAGCGCACGGACGGCTACAACACCCACATGACGCTGGGCGGCGCAGACCTGCAGATGATCCCCTTCGACGCCGACGAATACTACAAGACGCAGGGCACGACCGATGCAAACCTCATGGGATGGGGCGTGAAGGTCACCGCCAACGGGCATACCGCCTTCCTGGCCGCCGACCTCATGAGTACCGAGTCCGACTGGGAGACTCCCAACGGCTTCGAGGACCGTATCGCCGATGAGGTCGGCGAGGTCGATATGCTCAAGGCCGGCCACCACGGTGCAGAGTCTTCAAACTCCGTCTCGTTCATGGCCAAGCTGCACCCCGGCGCGATCATCCAGACGGGGCAGGCCGACGATAGCCCGGACCGCCTGTCCTTCCTGGTGATCCACGGGAATACCAAGTGGTTCCCGATGGGCGACATCTGGGATTCGGTCGAGGTGCCCGCGCTGATCTGCGAGTTCAGTGACGACGGCATCACCTACGGCGGCGTTGAGAATTCCGAGTGGGGAGATGAGTACGAGACCGAGACTCCGCGCGCCTGGTGGTTCAAGGCGGGCCGCCCCACAGCGACCACCGGCTGGTACGACGGCCCCTCGGGCAGGCGCTACTACTTCAACGATTCCGCCTCGGCTGTGGCCGACCAGTGGCTCGACATTGATGGCGTCTCGTACCACTTCGACGCGACCGGCGCCCTCATCGAGCAGAAGGAAGCCGACGGTACGGTGACCTCTGTGTCCGGCTCGTCGACGCCGTCTCCGACCCTGCGGTGGGCGATCGGCGGTGGCGTGCTGTTGGTCGTTCTTGCCGGAGGCGTGGCACTCCTGCGTCGCCGGGGCTGACCTTCCGACCACGACGAGGCCGTGGCGCGCGCCGCGGCCTCGTTCGTTTCTGGTGTCCGGGGGCGTCGGTCTCGGCGCTGTTGCGCCGCGGCCTCGTTCGTTTCTGGTGTCCGGGGGCGTTGGTCTCGGCGCTGTTGCGCCGCGGCCTCGTTCGTTTCTGGTGTCCGGGGGCGTCGGTCTCGGCGCTGTTGCGCCGCGGCCTCGTTCGTTTCTGGTGTCCGGGGGCGGCGGCCCGCCCGCGAGATCGCCACACTCGAGCCTACGGCTCGGAGCGATCGATCTCGAAGCCCGGCCAGGCCTTGCCGCCGCCCCCGGACACTAACGAGCCGAGGCCTCGTTCCATGCTGCTTGTTGGATTAGCGCTGTTCGTCGAGCTGGTGGAAGATCGCGGGGAGCAGCGGCGTGACCACCTCAAGGGTGTCGAGCGCGCCGCCTCGCGAGCCGGGAGAGGAGATGATGAGTGCGCCCGAGGAGTCGCGCGCGGTCACGCCGACGACCTCTCGGGACAGACCCGACAGTGGAGTGTTGGCGAGGCCGTGGGCGCGGATCTGCTCGGCGATGCCCGGGATCTCGACCTCGACGATCGAGCGGACAACCTCGGGCGCGTAGTTGCCCACGCCGAAACCTGAGCCACCCAGGATCAGGATGAAGCGTGCGCCGGCCTCGAGCGCGTCGCGAATCTCCGTCTCGAGGATGTCGGCGCTTTCGGGGATCGCCGTGACCGTCACTGGGCCCAGGCCTGCCTCGGCGAGCGCTGCCGTGCAGGCGGGGGTCGCCCGGTCCTCCTTCGTGCCGCGCTGGATGCGGTCGGAATAGGTGATGACATGGGCGCTGATCTGGCTGAGGTCGTAGTCGACGGGCTTAGGCATGGTGTCCTCCGATAATGATGCGTACGAATGTGATCCTAGTCCCTTCCTGCTGTGGAGGCGGGGTTGAGGGCGTGCATGAATGTGAGGTGATTTTGTGTGCGCGTCGCCCGAGGGAAAAGGGGTGTCTGGATGTTCGAGTGTGTTGATATGCGATTGGAGTGGCCTGAGTGTGGCGACTTACCCTGTTTTATTATGGGTGAAAGCAAGTTAAATAACTTTCCGGCTTTCCTCGAAATTAAAAGCAAAAGTAACAATTTGGGCGCGCTCTGACGAACCGTTGCGAGGCGATCATGCCCCTTGTTAGATTAAACGCGTTCCATCCCCCCCATAAAAGGAGAGACGAGTGCGTTCCCTTCGCATCCTTCCCGTCCTCGGCGCCGCCGCCCTGGCCCTCGCCGCCTGCACTGGCGGCTCTACCCCCGCTGCTGACTCCACGTCCTCGGCGCCCGCGACCCAGCCCGCCGCCGAGCAGACCGTCCTCAACGTCTACGCCGCCGCCTCGCTGACCGAGACCTTCGGTGAGCTTGAGAAGACCTTCGAGGCCGCCAACCCCGGCGTGGACGTGCGTTTCAACTTCGCGGGCTCCCAGGACCTGGTGACCCAGCTCGGCGAGGGCGCGGATGTTGACGTCCTGGCCACCGCCAACGAGTCCACCATGAAGAAGGCCGCCGACGCCTCTCAGGTTGATGCGCAGACCATCTTCGTCACCAACACCCTCACCCTCATCACCACGCCCGGCAACCCGGCGGGCGTGACCGGCCTGGACTCCTCCCTCGACGGTGTCAAGCTCGTCGTGTGCGCCCCCGAGGTCCCCTGCGGCAAGCTCACCAAGACCCTCACCGAGAAGCTCGGCATCACCCTGAACCCCGTCTCCGAGGAACAGGCCGTCACCGACGTGCGCGGCAAGGTCTCCTCCGGCCAGGCTGACGCCGGTATCGTCTACAAGACCGACGCCCTCGCCGAAGGTGACGCCGTCGACACCGTCGAGATCCAGGGTGCGGGCGAGGCCGTCAACAAGTACCCGATCGCTCTCGTGAGCGCCTCGACCAAGAAGGACCTCGGACAGAAGTGGATCGGCCTGGTCCTCTCCGCCGAGGGACAGGCCGTCCTCGAAAACGCTGGCTTCACCCCGGCCGCGAAGTAACGTCGATACGTGACATCGCGTCGAACCCCCGCCGTGAGCCCCCTGCCCATCTGGGCGGGGGGCCTCGGTGCGCTTGCCCTGTGTTTCCTGCTCCTACCTCTGGCCTTCATGCTGGGGCGCGTCAACTGGGTGACCCTGGGAGCAACCCTCGCGACCCCCGAGGCGGCCGCAGCCCTCGGCCTGTCGATGCGCACCTGCGTGATGGCGCTCGGCATCGACCTCATTCTCGGTGTTCCCGCGGCCCTCGTCCTTTCGCGCTCCTGGCGGGGCGTGCATGCTGCCCGCATCCTCGTCGCGCTGCCGCTCTCGCTGCCACCGGTCGTCGCCGGCATCGCGCTGCTCGCCGCCTTCGGCAGGCGCTCTACGCTCGGCGCGCTGCTCGGCGGGGCCGGCCTCGACATCGCCTTCACGACGACGGCCGTCGTGATTGCTCAGGTCTTTGTGTCTCTGCCCTTCCTTATCGTCACCCTCGAATCTGCGCTACGTTCTCGCGAACAGGGGCTCGACGAGATGGCCTCCTCCCTGGGAGCCTCGCCTTCGCGCGTCTTTTGGCAGATCACCCTGCCAACGGTCCTGCCCGGCCTCGGTCGCGGCGCCGCCCTCGCGCTTGCCCGCTGCCTCGGTGAATTCGGCGCGACCCTCACCTTCGCCGGGTCCATGCAGGGCGTGACCCGCACGATGCCCCTCCAGATCTACTTGGCCCGCGAGTCCGACGCGGACCTCGCCCTCGCGCTCGGCGTGGTGCTCCTCGGCGTTGCCGCCCTTGTCGTCGCGCTCACGGAAACCCCGTGGGGGCGCCTCGCGGCCCTCATCCGTTCGACGAGGCCGGGGCGTACTTTCGCTTCCGAGGCCGCCGGTGCTCCATACGTGGATGCTCCCGCGGACACAGCCGCGGCCTCCCGTGAATCCGATGCGGGCGACGACGTGCGCGTCACCGGAACCATCACCGAGCGCGGCTGGAATGTGGATGCGTCGCTTCGCCCCGGCTTGGTGACGGCCATCGTCGGCCATAACGGTGCCGGAAAGTCCACGCTCGCCCAGGTGATTGCCGGAACGCTACGCCTCGATGAGGGCAGCGCCCGTATCGGTGAGCGAGTCGTTGACGATGCCGAGACGTTCGTGCCCGCGCGCCGACGCGGCGTCGCCATGGTCTCCCAGGCGCCCCGCATCTTCACGCACATGAGTGTGCTCGCCAACGTCGCGTTCCCGCTGCGCGTGCGCGGCGTCGGACGCGCCCAGGCCCGGGCCACCGCCACCGACCAGCTGCGCGCCGTCGGCATCGCCGACCTCGCCCACAGGCGCGCCTCCGACCTCTCCGGCGGGCAGGCCGCCCGCGTCGCCATTGCCCGAGCCCTTGCCTTCCGGCCCGACGTGCTCATCCTCGACGAACCCACAGCCGCCCTCGACGTCGAGGCCACCGCCCAGGTCTCCGCCGTCTTGCGCGAACGCCTGAGCCAGTCGGGCATCACCACCCTCCTCGTCTCTCACGACATTGCCGAGGTCCTGGCCCTGGCCTCGCGCATGATCGTCATGGGGGACGGCCGCGTTGTCGAGGAAGGGGAACCCGCGCGCATCCTCGCCTCGCCCTCCTCGGTGTTCGCGGCCCGCTTGGCGGGTCTCAACATCGTCACCGGCGAGGCGATTGGCGGACCCGGCATGGTTGGCGTGCGCGTCGGCGAGGGAGCGCTGTGGGCGGCTTGCGACAGCGTTGCCCCTGGCGAGGAGTCAGCGCGCGTCGCCCTCACCTTCCCGCCCGAGGCCGTGGCCCTGTCCCGCGAGGAGGCCCACGCCTCGCCGCGTTCCGTCCTGCCCGGCGTCGTCGCGGGCATCGATGTCGATGGCTCCCTCGTGAGCGTGCGCGTCGCGCTCGCGGAGGGTGTGTCGGTGAGTGCCCGAGTCACCGCCTCCGCGTGGTCCGAGCTGGGCCTCGGCGTCGGTGATCGCCTCTGGGCGAGCGTGAAGGCCACCCAGGTCCGCGCGATCCCTATTGCGCCAGGCTCCTGATCGTTTCACTGCCTGACGGCGGCGCGAATTTTGTCACGCTTCATATGTTGTAATTTTTGGTTTTCGCATGAGTGGGATCTGGTCCTCCAAAACGCACAACGCGACCCATTTTCTCGGTTATTCTGCGGTTTTAGTTGCCGTCCCGTCCTCGGCGATGGACAGTTTTGACTCTGCGAAAGGGGTTTCCTAAGTTGTGGTGAGAACCCAGGAGGTACCTCATGACAACACAGGGTCATCACGAGGCAACGCGCCCCTATCAGCTCGGCATCGACGTCGGCTCGACGACGGTCAAGGCCGTCGTCCTGGACGGAAACCGCCGCCTCTTCTCCGACTACCGGCGACACAACGCGGACGTGCGCGCATCCCTGGGAGCCCTTCTCGCCGACGTCGATCGCGCCCTGCCCGGCGCCCGCGTCCACGCTGCCATCACGGGTTCCGGCGGCCTGACCACGGCGCGCGCCATGGGTATCCCCTTCGTGCAGGAGGTCATCGCCGGCACCGAGGCCACCCAGCGCCTCCACCCCGAAGTCGACGTCGTTATCGAGCTGGGCGGCGAGGACGCCAAGCTCACCTACCTGCACCCCACCCCCGAGCAGCGTATGAACGGCACCTGCGCGGGCGGCACCGGCGCCTTCATCGACCAGATGGCGACCCTCCTGCACACGGACGCCGCGGGCCTGGGCGAGATGGCGACCCGCCACACCCAGCTCTACCCGATCGCCTCGCGCTGCGGCGTCTTCGCCAAGTCCGATATCCAGCCCCTCATCAACCAGGGGGCCGCGCACGAAGACCTGGCCGCATCCATTTTCAACGCGGTCGCCACCCAGACGATCGCGGGCCTGGCCTGCGGGCGCCCGATCCGCGGAACCGTTATGTTCCTCGGCGGTCCCCTGCACTTCCTGCCCGCCCTGCGCGAGGCCTACAAGACCCTGCTGCCCAAGGCCGACGCCTTCGTCACCCCCGACGACGCCCAGCTCTACGTCGCGATCGGTGCCGCCCTGCTGGCCGACAAGGAGGCCGCCAAGCGGCAACGCCAGGCCGAGGAGTCCGGTGCCACCTCCGTCGACTCCCACGGTGACAAGCTCACCACCCTCATGGAACGCCTCGCCGCCGCCCCCGTCCAGGTTGAATCCCCGCGCATGGACCCGCTCTTCGCCTCCCCCGAAGACCGCGACGAGTTCGTGGCCCGCCACAGCCTCGACGTCATCCCCAAGGCCAGCCTCAACGAGGCCCAGGGTCGCTGCTGGCTCGGCATCGATGCGGGTTCGACCACGATCAAGGCCGTCGTCATTGACTCTTGCGACCGCATCGTCTTCACCCACTACGCCTCCAACGAGGGCGACCCCGTCGCGGCCGCCGTCGACATCGTGCGAGCGGTGCGCGGCGCGCTGCCGCAGGGCTGCGAGATTGGGCGCTCCTGCTCCACGGGATACGGCGAGGGCCTGGTGAAGTCCGCCCTCACCCTGGACGAGGGTGAGATCGAGACGATGGCCCACTACCGCGCCGCCGAGTTCATCTGCCCCGGTGTCACCTCCGTCATCGACATCGGCGGCCAGGACATGAAGTACCTGCGCATCCGCGACCACGCTGTGGACTCCATTTCCGTCAACGAGGCCTGCTCCTCGGGCTGTGGTTCCTTCCTGCAGACCTTCGCGCAGACGATGGGCACCGACGTGCGAACCTTTGCGCGTATGGCCATGGAGTCCGAATCTCCCGTGGACCTGGGCACCCGCTGCACGGTGTTCATGAACTCCTCCGTCAAGCAGGCGCAGAAGGAAGGCGCGGACGTGCGCGACATCAGCGCCGGCCTGTCGTACTCCGTCGTGCGAAACGCCCTCTACAAGGTCATCAAGCTCAAGGAGCCCTCGGACCTGGGTGAGCGCATCGTCGTTCAGGGCGGCACATTCCTCAACGACTCGGTGCTGCGCGCCTTCGAACTGCTCACCGGCCGCGAGGTCGTGCGTCCTGACATCGCCGGCCTCATGGGTGCGTACGGCGCCGCCCTGACCGCGCGCATGCACGACACGGGGGAGGGGGCCTCGACGCTCGCGACGATCGAGGCCCTTGAGGGCTTCGGTGTCGACACCACGCGCAAGACCTGCCGCCTGTGCCAAAACCACTGCCAGATGACCATCTCGACCTTCTCCAACGGCGAGCGCCACGTGTCGGGCAACCGCTGCGAGCGCGGCGCATCCCTGGAGCGCGTGCCGAAGAAGTCCGACCTGCCCAACCTCTACGACTGGAAGTACAAGCGGATCTTCGGATACCGCCGCCTCACCGAGAAAAAGGCGTTCCGGGGCGACATCGGCATCCCGCGTGTGCTCGGCATGTACGAGAACTACCCCTTCTGGTTCACGATGCTCACCGAGCTGGGTTTCCGCGTCATGATCTCGGGCCGCTCCAACCACGACCTCTTCGAAACCGGCATGGAGTCCATCCCCTCGGAGAACGTGTGCTACCCCGCCAAGCTCGTCCACGGGCACATCGAGTCCCTGCTGGACAAGGGCATCACGACGATCTTCTACCCCTGCGTTGACTTCGAGCAGAAGCTCACCGAGTCCGAAAACTCCTTCAACTGCCCCATCGTGGCGACCTACCCCGAGGTCATCCGCAACAACATGGAGCGCCTCTTGGATCCGGGCACCCAGTTCATCAGCCCCTTCGTCAACTTCGGCAACCGCGAGTACCTGCCCGCCCACCTGTCTAAGACCTTCAAGGAATACGGCTACGACATTCCGGTCGAGGAGATGAAGGCCGCCCTCGACAAGGCTTGGGAGGAGGACGCCGCCGTCAAGGCCGAGATCCGCGCGAAGGGCGTCGAAACCATCGAGTGGATGCGGGAGCACGGCGTGCGCGGTATCGTGCTCGCGGGCCGCCCCTACCACCTCGACCCCGCGATCAACCACGGCATCCCCGAGGTCATCGTGGGCCTGGGTATGGCCGTCCTCACCGAGGACTCCATCGTGGACGCGCGACTCGAGCGCCCCCTGCGCGTCCTCGACCAGTGGTACTACCACTCGCGCCTCTACGAGGCCGCCGCTCGCGTCGGAGACGAACCCGACCTCGAGATGGTCCAGCTCAACTCCTTCGGCTGCGGCGTCGACGCGATCACCGCCGACCAGGTCCAGGAGATCCTCGAGGGCCGCGGCGACGTACACACCGTCCTCAAGATCGACGAGGTCTCCAACCTGGGTGCCGCCAAGATCCGCCTGCGCTCCCTCGACGCCGCCATCGCCGAGCGCGCCTCCCTCGGCTCCGCGATCGACGAGGCCGGGGCAGGGGACGGCGAAAACGGAGCGGATCGAGCGGAACTGGCCCCCGCCTCGTCCGTGGGTCTGGTGTCGGGTTCCGTCGACACCGCCACCCTGCGCGATCCCTCCGGCGACGCCGCCCGCGAGGAGGAGGCTGGGCACATCCAGCCCCGCGCCGTCTTCACCGAGGAGATGCGCGAGGCCGGATACGAGATCCTCGCGCCCCAGATGTCCCCGATCCACTTCCGCTTCCTCACCCCGCTGTTCGCGAGCGCGGGCCTGAAGGTGCGCGTGCTGGAGCACACGAGCCGCACCTCCATGGAGGTCGGCCTGAAATATGTCAACAACGACTCGTGCTACCCGGCGATCGTCGTCATCGGTCAGCTCCTCGACGAGTTTATTTCCGGGCGCTCCGACCCCGACCGCACGGCCGTGGGCATCACGCAGACGGGCGGCATGTGCCGCGCCAGCAACTACGCGGCCCTGCTGCGCAAGGGCCTGCGTGACGCCGGATACCCGCAGGTCCCCGTCATCGCTCTGTCCGTCCAGGGCTTCGAAGACAACCCCGGCTTCCGCCTGGGCGTCACCCACATCCACAAGGCCATCCAGGCCTTCGTCATCGGCGACGCCATCCAGTCGATGCTCCTGCGCGTACGCCCCTACGAGGTCGAACCCGGCTCCGCGATGGACCTGTACCGCACGTGGGACGGCTACGTCCAGGAGTGGATCTCCTCCGGACGCGTCGCCGCCCTGGGTGGGCGCACCTCGTACTCAAAGATCATCCGCGAGTGCGTGCGCGCCTTCGACGCTCTGCCCCTGCGCGACATTCCGCGCAAGCCGCGCGTCGGCCTGGTCGGCGAGATCCTCGTGAAGTTCCACCCCGACGCCAACAACCACGCCGTCGACGTCATCGAGGCCGAGGGCTGCGAGGCCGAACTGCCCGGCCTCATGCAGTTCTTCCACAACTCCGTGGCCACCGCCGCGTGGGACAAGGAGAACCTGGGTATCGAGGGCAAGCAGCGCTACATCATGCCGATCGTGCTGTGGGCTCTCAAGAAGTACGAGAAGCCCGTGCACCGCGCGTTTGCGGCGACGAAGGGAAAGTTCGAGGCGCACCGGCCCATCGAGGAGATGATCGAGCGTTCCCAGGACATCGCGCGCCTGGGCAACCAGGCCGGCGAAGGCTGGTATCTGACCGCCGAAATGGTTGACATGATCGAACACGGGTGCCCCAACATCATCTGCGCCCAGCCCTTCGCGTGCCTGCCCAACCACGTCGTCGGCAAGGGCATGTTCCGCGCGCTGCGCACCCGGTACCCCGAGGCCAACATCGTGGCCGTCGACTACGACCCGGGAGCCTCGGAAGTCAACCAGCTCAACCGCATCAAGCTGATGCTGGCCACCGCCCTGCAATCCCCCGACGCGCGCGACGGCGACGTCCTGCACCTCGTGGACGCGGATGAGCCGCCCGGCGGCTCGGGAGCGGTCATGCTCGGAATGCCCACCATCCCCCGCAGGAGGGCAGCGTTCCGCTAGGTCGCAGCAGCCGCGTACTCCGCCTTTACTTCCCTTGGCGTACTACGACAGACGTGCTATGTTTGTCGTGTGGTTGGGAGTACCCAGCCACGGCCTCGTGAACGCAAGGAGGAATCGATGATCAGTGCCGACGCGATCAGGGGATACATCGACCTCATCGTGCTGGGGCTGCTGCGCGAACGCCCGTCCTACGCCTACGAGCTGGCCAAGACCATCAGCCAGGTGTCTCAGGGGCAGTACGCCATCAAGCAGACGACCCTCTACTCAGCGCTCAAACGACTGGAAGGGCAAGGGGTCACCGAGTCCTACCAGGGTGTCTCAGAATCGGGCAAAACCCGCACCTACTACCGCCTGAGCCCCACCGGCCAGGCCTACCTCAACGACAAGATCGCGGAATGGGCCGACACCAAGGACCTCGTCGACCGCTTCGTGGAAGGAAGAGAGTGATGGACACCATCGACAATTTCCTCGACGCCATGTTCGCCCCCTACCCGGCCTCGACGCGCCTGACCGACGCCAAAGCCGAACTGCGCGCCATGATGGAGGACGCCTACGCCGACGCCATCGCCTCCGGCATGACGCACAACGAGGCGGTCGGCCGTGTCATCACCGACTTCGGGAACCTCCAGGAGATCGCGCCCGTCCTCGGTATCGCCGACGACCTCACCGGCGCTGAGAAGGCGCCCCAGCCGGAGGCCGCCCCTGCGCCGGCCGGGACCGAGGGGGCCTGGGCCCCGAGCCGGCCCCGCGTCACACTGCCCGAGGCGCAAGAACTCGCCGAGGCGCGCAGACGCGGGGCCGCCAGCCTGGGACTCAGCGTCGCCATCCTGGTCTCGACGGGCATCCCCCTGTTCGCGTTCCGGGGACTGTCGGAGACAGGCCTCGTCCCCTTCAACGAGGACACGGCCACCTTCCTCGCCCTGGCCGTAGACCTGCCCCTCGTCGCCCTCGGCGTCATCATGCTGTTGACCAGGTCACGGTTGTTCACCAACGTCAAACACCTGGTGGACCTGGAGTTCACGCCCGACCCCATCGTCACGGCGTGGGCGGCCAGACTGCGCCTCGAGCACGAGGACCGGCGCATGCGGCGCCTCGCCATCGCCGTCGGACTGTGGATCTGCGCGGTGCTGCCACTCGCAGTGGTCCAAGCGCTGCCGCCCATCGGCGTCGGCATGGGCGTGCCAGCGGGCGTCGACAACGGGACGCTCAACGGCGGCGACCTGTCCGAGCTCGCCCTGGCGCTGTCGGTGGTGCTTGTGGCGCTCGGCCTGTGGATCTTCCTGCCCGCCAACTGGGCCGTGCAAACGCAACAGACCCTCATCCGCGAGGGCCGCCAAAAGTACGACTACGACGAGGAGGACTACCGCGACCCCATCATCGGAATCGTCGCCAGCGTCTACTGGCCGTGCGTCGTCGTCGCCTACTTCGTGTGGGGGGGCGTCTTCAACCAGTGGGACAAGTCGTGGGTGCTCTTCCCCGTCTCAGGATTGCTCTTCGGGGTCTTCGCCGCAGTGCGGAAGGCGATCCGCCGCGCCAAGGCCGGTCCCCAGTAGGCGGAGGCGCGGGGGACGGTTCCCGGTGACCGCCCCCACGGTGGGCGCACCGCGCTCTGCGTTGGCCCACGCCGTGCGCTGCCTACCGAAGCCCCTGAGGCGGGGCAGACATGAAGCCTCGCCCGATCTCGAAGCCTGCCGGAGCCCACCCCGTGCCGTAGGACAGCCGTACCGACACCTCGCGCATGCCCGAGGCCGGCCACTCCACGGGGAGGAAAGCCGTCTCGCCGGGCGCGACATCGATGAACGCCGGATACTCCCACGTCGCGTGCCCGTCCTCGACGGTGCGGCACAGGAACTCAAGGTCGCCCGTCGAGGTGAAGGTCATGTGATTGCGCACGGTCACCCCCGAGTAGGAGGGGGCCACCGACACGGGAGCGTAGTGCAGCTCCTCGCCGCGGACCTTCTCCAGCTCCGGGAAGCCGCTCGCGCCCATAAGCGGCCTCGTCGGATCCAAGGACCGCGCGAGCTCCTCCTGCCCGCTGTCGCCAAGCGACCAGGCGATCACGCTCGGGTGGGCGCGATCCCGACGAATCGCGGCCTCGACCGCCTCAGCCAAGGCCTCGCTCGACCGGTGCAGCGCGGAGGGGCGGTCGATGATGTAGAGGCCGTACTCGTCCGCGAGCTCGTAGAAACGAGCATGCACGGGTGCGTCCGAGATCTCGATGGCGTTGACCCCGTGGCGCTTGCACCACACGATGTCCTCCAGCATCTCGGGCAGCCCGACCGCCAAACCCGTGCGGGGGTGGCACTCGTTGCGGCGCACCCCCCGCAGCGCCAGCGGGCGTCCACCCAGCCGAACGTTCTTCGGTGAGGTCTCAAGGCCCCGGAAGCCCACCTGCAGGGCGACGGTGTCCTCGGTGCCGTCCTTGGCGCTCAGCGTCACCACTAGCGTGTACAGCACCGGCTCCTCCGCGCTCCATGGGAGCACGTCCACGCCGCTTGCCTCAAGGTCCTCACCGGCGGGGGCGCTTGCGGACCAGATCTCCTCCTGCTGGCCCTCGCCCAGCAGCGCGGCGCGGATCGTTGAGGTGTTCGAGGCCTCGGAACACTCGACGCGCAGGCGCAGGGATCCGCTCGTGCCGTCGTGCGAGGCCTGGGGGATCACATCGATGACGTGCGCGGGCGGGCGAGCCTCGAGCGAGACCTCGCGGAACAAGCCGTGGCAGCACGCTGGCGAATCCACGAGGAGAACGCTGATCTCGTGCGTGTGCATTGGCTCCAACGCATCCGTTACGTCGAAAGCCGCAGGGATGAAACCATCGGGACAGAAGCCGACGAAGGAGCCATCGACCCACACGTAGAGAGGGCCGGTGAAGCCGCCGAAGGTCAGCGTCATCGTCCACCCGCGCTCGCTCGCGTCCTTCAGGGGCGCGTCGAGGATGAACTCGCGGCGCAGGATCGAGGCACGAACCTGATCCGGGGCGGATTCTCCCTGAGCCTCCGCAGCCCTGCGGGCTTCCTCCTCGCGGCGCACCCATGCGCCGTCCATCTCCAGCACACCGGGCACCGACGTTGCTTCGAAGTTGCGTTGGTGGGGCGTACGCTCGATCAGCTCGGCAGCAGTGTCTGACACACCCGTGACCTGCCAGGTGCTCGACAGCATTTGAAGCGGCCTGCGCGACCTCCACGTCGAGTGCACCGTCAGGCGGTTCACCGACGCCCCGGGGTCCCGCAGCCATACAACGTCTGGTTCCGGGATATGTTTCATGTAATAAAAGTACCATTTAATTGTTAGTCATGAAATGGCATTGTTTTTTGAAATGCAGGTAAATATGCATTGACATGCGGAATATCTACGGGTGACAAGTGGTATGGTGACCACATTCTGGGATTTATGGTCACACGGATGGACAAAAATGCCTCGTTGTCGGGAGGTTGTGGGACGGCATAACGAACCCCGGCCTCGTCCCTGAGAGTAGGAACGAGGCCGGGGGTGATGCGCAGCGAGGCTACCCCTGCGCTTACTGCGTGCTTACTTCGCGGCGGACTCGCGATCCGAGTTGCGCGTGATCTTACGGGCGAAGCCGTAGAGCAGCCACGTCGCGCCCGCGAAGAACACCAGGCCCAGCACGTTCGCGACGGGGGTGAAGCCATCGCCGATGAACGGAAGCGCCAGCGGCGACTCCGAGCCCGTCGCGCCCGCGATGCCCGCGTAGACGACGCCGAACAGGGACTCGCCGACGATCAGGCCGGTCGCAGCCAGCGTGCCGAAGCGCTTCGCGCGCTCCACGTCCGCCTGCTTGTCAGCCCACCTGTTGTACAGGAATCCGATGAACGCGCCGATCGGGATCAGGACCGTCAGGGAGGCGGGCAGGTAAATGCCCATGCCGACCGCCAGCGGAGGCAGGGCGAGCTTGCCCTTCGATGCGGGGCGCAGAACCTCATCAATGATGATGACGACAACGCCGATCGCAGCGCCGATACCCAGGAGCTTCCAGTCGATGCCGCCGCCGAGCACGCCCTTGGCGAGCGAGGAAATCAGCGAGGCCTGCGGTGCCGCCAGCGCGTCGGGGCCGGCGCTGGGAGCACCCTGGAAGCCGAAAGAGTTCTGCATGAGCTCCAGGACCGGGGGAATGATCAGCGCGCCGAAGACGACGCCGATGATGAGGGCGACCTGCTGCTTCCACGGGGTCGCGCCCACCAGCTGGCCCGTCTTGAGGTCCTGCAGGTTATCGTTCGCGATCGTCGCAATACAGAAGACGATAGCCGAGGTGAACAGCGTGTAGGCGATGAGCGCCGTGTTCTCTTCCGTGGTCGAGCCGCGGCCGTGCACCGCCAGGATGACGACCGCCGTGATGACGACAACCAGCAGGCCGACGCCGGAAACCGGCGAATTCGACGAGCCGATGAGGCCGGCCATGTAACCGCAGACCGCCGCGACCAGCAGGCCGGCGAGCAGAATGAAGAGCACCGAAATAGCGATCAGAACAGCCGTGTTGTGCTCGATCTGCGTGCCGCGCATGAGCCACCACAGCAGGCCAGCGATCGGAATCATGGCCACGAAGATGGAGACGATGACCCACTTGCCTGGGATGTCCTGCTCGGTGCGGTCGATCTGAGCGCCCTCTCCCTTTGCGCCGCGCGAGGCGCGCAGCGACTCGGACATTCCGCGGGCGATCGGACCCATGATCTTGATGAGTGTCCAGATAGCGGCGACGGCCATGACGCCCGCGCCGATGAAGCGCACGTCCGACTTGAAGACCGTGGACAGGGCCGAGGTCAGATCATCCGCGCCGTCCAGCTGGCCGTTCGCGTACAGGGGCAGCAGGACACCGTAGGAGGTGACCATGCCGATCAGCATCGCGATGCCGACCGTCATGCCGACCAGGTGGCCCACGCCGATCAGAGCGAGGGACAGAGAGGTGGAGATCATCGTGCCCGTCGAGCCGAACTTGAAGGCCGTGCCGACCTCGGAGGCCACGACCTTCATGTAGCCCAGAAGCGCCATCGCGGCCGAGGCCAGGGCGCCCCATGTGATGGCCAGGAGGCCGCGCTTGTTGTCCTCGCCCGCATCCTGGGCGTCGCCGACCTTCAGAATCTCAGCGCCTGCCACGCCCTCCGGGTAGGGCAGGTCCGAGCCGGTCACGAGCGCGCGGCGCAGGGGGATCGAGTACATGACGCCCAGCGCACCGCCGACCGCGCACACGAACATGGTCTCCCAGTAAGGGAAGCCGCTCCACCAGCCGACAATCACGAGGCCGGGGAGAACGAAGATGACCGCCGACAGCGTGCCGGCCGCCGAAGCGATGGTCTGGACGATGTTGTTCTCCTGGACCGTGTGGTCGCCCCAGAAGCGCAGAACCGCCATCGAGATGACGGCTGCCGGGATCGACGTCGCAAACGTCAGGCCGACCTTCAGACCCAGGTAGACGTTCGCGGCCGTGAATAGCAGCGTAATAATTCCGCCGAGGATGATGCCGCGGAGGGTCAGTTCTTTGAGCGACGTTTGCTTCGTCGCGTTTGGCGCAGACACGAAAAATCCTTTCGCTGCCTTGAATAGATACCCTGCAAGAGTAGTGCATTTATGAGTGGGCGTGAATGGCATGCGGTTACTTAATCTCGTTTTCAACCGTTCTAAATGCCGAGGTCGTGCTCGTTGTGCGTGTTCCGTGTGAGCTTTTGGGGTTGTGGCCCTGCTCCCAGCCCGCCCGGTCGATTTGCGTGCGCAGGGGAGGGCGTAGTAGAGTGTCCGGGTAGGGTAGCGTGTCCGAGCGGCCGAAGGTGCAGCACTCGAAATGCTGTGTGGTGTCACAGCCACCCTGGGTTCAAATCCCAGCGCTACCGCCACTGCCGCCCGGCCCCATTGGGGCCGGGCGGTTTTGTTATGCCTAGGTGTCGCCCCCGTTGCTGAGGTGTGGGCTGGTGCGTCGTCTCGATGCCCGGCCAGGCCTCGTCCCTCAAAGCATGCTC
>ERZ772927.241-NODE-241-length-29350-cov-8.21649_pt1 | contig 29350 bp, 29 predicted proteins | sample MGYA00512115_ERZ772927 | MGnify/ENA primary metagenome ERZ772927 (study PRJEB29015, sample SAMEA2737924) | human oral metagenome | biome: human oral; feature: human-associated habitat; material: dental | place: China | collected 2013 ... | reverse complement strand
GCGTTAGCAACTTTTATATCTTATCATTTTTATTTTTTTTTGTCAATAGTTTTTTCAAACTTTTTTTAACTTATTTTAAAATGACTTCGTCTTTCTTCAAGACTTTTCCTATTCTATCATCTACTTTCCCCTTTGTCAAGGTGGTTTTTCAACTTCTTAACCTTACCACTAAATATAATTTTAAGTTGTTCTGTTAAAGTAGAAGATGGTTATTATTTTATCATCTCTTTTCTTTTTTGTCAATAGCTTTTCTTATTTTATTAACATTCACCTTTTTAAATTTTGTAATTGTTCGTTTTCTTCGAAACCTTATATAGAAATATTTAGCTTAGCAGAAAACAAAATTGCTGAACAAGTATCTTTTATCCAGCAATTTTATAATATTATTATTTTTTTCTTCTATATATTGTAGAAATCAAATACTGTAACAGGCATATTTCGTTTGTGTTCTGATTTTAGATAATGACCTTCTATTATTTTCGCTATTTCTTCTGGGACTTTTTTCCCCTCTAAATAATCATCTAAATTATCATAGCTTACCCCTAGCGCTACCTCGTCTTCTAGAGCTGGTCTTTCTTCTTCTAAATCTGCAGTTGGTTTTTTAAGATATAGATGTTCTGGACATCCTAATTTTTTCAGCAATGCTTTTCCTTGACGCTTATTTAATCTATACAACGGCATAATATCTGCTCCACCATCGCCATATTTAGTATAAAAACCCGTTATAGCTTCTGCTGCATGATCTGTACCGACAACAATTCCACTATTCATGGTTGCTATAGAATATTGAACTTTCATTCTTTCTCTAGCTTTTTCATTGCCTTTGGCGAAGTCTGTTATTATCACACCTGCGTCTTTTAGAGATTCAACACTGGCATCTACAGCTTTTTTTATATTTACAGTATACACCTTATCAGGTCCAATAAATTTCAACGCATCATTACAGTCATCTTCATCAAATTGCGTTCCATAAGGCAAACGAACAGCTATAAACTTATAATCTTCACCTGTTTCTTCTCTAAGTTCTGTCATCGCCATCTGACAAAGTTTTCCACATAACGTAGAGTCTTGCCCTCCAGAAATACCTAATACTAAACTTTTCACAAAACTATTCTTTTTAATGTAGTCTTTTAAAAAGTTTATAGTTAAACGTATTTCTTCATCTACATTTATCTCCGGTTTACATCTTAATCTGGCGATAATTTCCTGTTGCAAACTCATAATTCCACCTACTAATTTTGTTTTTTAGTTACTTTTCGTAAAATATTATTTCTATTTTCCCAACATTTCGTACTTAAATCCACAGGATAAAATTCCGGATTTAATAGTCTCAAATATTCATTCCATAATGTTTTTTTATTTTCTTTGAAGTATTGTGCGCTTTCTTGAACACTAGGGATAGCATAGACTTGTCGACCATCTTTGAAAACATCAACATGCAAGTCTCTCGCTTCAAAATTCTCAACTTCTTTTTCTAAATATGTATGAGTAGGGTGGAATAGTTTTATACTTTTCTCCTTACTAACATCTTCAGATTCTAATGCGATATAATCCCCTGCTGCCATACCATTTTCTTTATTTATTATTCTATATACTCTTTTAATACCAGGAATAGTCAATTTACCAGGGTTTTCTGACACTTTTAATCTATCTACCATATTACCATTCTCGTCTTCCAAACAAGCTAATTTGTATACCGCACCTAGCGCAGGATTATCATAAGCTGTAATCAGCTTAGTCCCTATTCCCCAAGCATCTATTCTAGCACCTTCTTGTTTTAAATGAGTAATTGTAGCTTCATCTAAATCATTAGACGCTACCACTTTAGCATTAGGGTATCCTGCCGCATCAAGCATCTTTCTTGCTTCTTTTGACAAATAAGCTATATCTCCAGAATCTAAACGAATACCAAGGAAATTAATTTTATCTTTCAATTCATCAGCTACTTCTATTGCAGTTGGTATCCCTGAACGCAAAGTATCGTAAGTATCAACTAAGAAATAGCAATCTTTATGCGCTGCTGCATACTTTTTAAATGCCACTTTTTCATCTTCATAGGCTTGAACAAAAGAATGGGCATGAGTTCCGCTACATGGAATTCCAAATAATTTCGCAGCTTTCACATTACTTGTTGAATCAAATCCACCTATAATAGCTGCACGCGCTCCCCATACCGCAGCATCAAATTCATGCGCGCGACGTGTTCCAAACTCCATACAAGGTTCATTAGGACATAAATGTTTTATTCTTGCAGCTTTTGTCGCAATCAATATTTGATAATTAACTATATTTAAAATCGCTGTCTCTATTATTTGAGCCTGAATCAACGGTGCTTCAACACGAATCAATGGTTCATTGCCAAAAACAATCTCACCTTCTCGTACTGAACGAATACTACCGGTAAACTTCATCTGTTTTAAGTATTGCAAGTAAGAGTCTTCATACCCTAATCCGGCTAAATATTCAATGTCACCGTCAGTAAATTCAAATGAATTTAAATATTCAACTACTTTTTCAAGACCAGCAAAAACTGCATATCCGCCACCGAAAGGTATTTTTCTAAAGTAAACATCAAAATAAGCTTTTCTTTCATGCACTCCATCTTTAAAGTAGGCATACCCCATATTAATTTGGTATAAATCGGTATGCAATGCATCCCCTTCATATTTATTCATAATTTCCTCCGAATTTAATTTTATTAACTATATTTTAGCACTTTAACCTCTTTTTCTCAAATATTTGTTTCTATTATACAAGGTTACGTTATACTGTATTATTTTCAAATAAAAAAGAGGTTATAGAAACTTAACCTCTATTACCTCTTTGATTATTTGGATTTGGATTTGTCGTTTGTCTTGTTGTATTTTGCTCAGAAGTATTCTTTTCATCTTTATTATCAGTATCTTTATTTTTAGATTTATTATCTTTCCCAGAAGAAGTCTTTTTATCCTTATCTTCCTTTGACAATTCAGGAATTTTACTATCATCTATCCTTCCATGATTATCTTCAACCTTTTGAAGATTGCCATCCATAATAGATTTTATTGTTGTCTGTAAAAAACTTTCTTGTAAGGGTAGATTGAATATTATTTCTCCTTTATAGCTAAGTCCATATTCTTGTCTTACTAAATCAGAAATAAAATAGGGGTCTTTCAATTTATCTATTACTAATTCATTAACTTTATTCTCTTTGTCTAATTTCGCTATAGTATTATTTTGTTCTGTAAGCTGATTACTTATTTGCTTTTTCTCACGAATATACATATATGTTTGAATCAAAGTAACTGCCAAAACCATACTCATAACCGATAAAATAAGAAGTTTTCGACGCTTTCTGTACTTAGCCTTAGCTTTTAGAACATCTTTTCGAAATTGATTGTTTTGCGTAGCCATATTACTCTACTCTCACCTTTTCTGATAGCACCTTAAACATTTTAGTTGCATCTTCTTTTTTTGTACTATCTTTTAATTCTAATACTTCATAGACAACTTCTTTTTTTGCGAAATAAATAGTAATCTGATCGCCTACTTTTAACGGACTGGATGGCTTAGCCTTTTTTCCGTTAATAGCTATATGCCCTTCTGAAGAAATTTCATTGGCAATCGTCCTTCTTTTTATTATTCTCGATACTTTTAAAAATTTATCCAAACGCATTTAATCACCCCTACATATTAGTATTATTTATTATCACATATTTATTTGTTTTTCGCAAATATTTATAATTTCTATTTTTTGTAATCTAATTACAAAGAATAAAAGGCAAGAGTCTCTCGCTCCCACCTTCTTTTATGCTTATGCCCAGTTACCATCTTTAAAGATAGCCACTTCTTTTCCATCAGCTGTTATTCCTACAATATTTGTTGTAGCTTCTCCAATCATAAAGTCAACATGAATCAAACTATCATTAGCACCTACAGCAGAAAGTTCTTCGTCACTCATTTCAGGACCACCTTTCACGCAAGTAGGATAAGCTTTCCCTAAAGCGATATGGCAAGCTGCATTTTCATCAAATAAAGTTTCCAAGAATAAAATCCCTGTATTTGAAATTGGAGAATCAAATGGAACTAGTGCCATTTCTCCAATTTTTCTTGAACCTTCGTCTGTATCTAATAGATTTTTAAGAACATCATATCCACGTTCTGCTCCAAAGTCTACTACTTTCCCTTCTTCAAATTTCAACCAGAAGTTATCTATTAAAACACCACTGTAATTTAAAGGTTTAGCATTATAAACAATACCACTAGTTTGCTCTTTATGCGGCATAGTAAATACTTCTTCAGTTGGGATATTAGCTACAAAGCGGTCAGCTTTTTTTGCATAACTTCCTGCACTTTGCCAAATATGTCCTTTAGGAAGCCCTACATAAAGATCTGTTCCTAATTCATTTGTAATATGTAGTTTTACAAGTTCATTTTCATGTAAAAATTTAGCTTTCTCATCTAAAATACTAATATGTTCTTCCCAGTCTGCTACCGGATCTTCTCCTTTAGCACGACATGCACTTAAAATTTGATCCCAAAGTTTTAAATACGCTTCTTCATCAGTAAGTTCTGGGAATAAACGTTTTGCCCATCCAACAGTAGAAGCACTAACAACGCACCATGGACACTCATCACTCATAATTGCTTTCATATAATTACGCAATGCCTTTGAGCGACCTATCATTGATGCTTTCAGTTTCGAACTATCAGCTCCTGCTAATCCATCTGGATCATCTCCAATAACAGAAAGATATGCTGTTCCTTCTTCTAAACTCTCTTGATATCTATCAATATACCATTGACCTACACTACTTAAAGTGTCTTCACTTTGATATTTAAGATGTAATTTAGTAAGTTCTTGATCGCGCCACTCTATCTCTACCTTTTTCGCACCAAGATCATAACAAGCTTCCACTATTTTTGCCACAAAATCACGAGTTTCTGTACTAGCTCTTACTAAAACAGGTTGATCTTTTTGAACATTAAGACCTACTTTTGCAATAAGTTTCGCATAATTTTTTAATTGTGTATTTAAATCCATAGACAATCTCCTTTATTTATAAATTTCATTAAGATTGAAACACTTTCTACTTGTTAAACTAAATAAATTTTAGTTACGATTCTATTATAACACTTTTTTCAATATATTAGTAGGAGATTCCAAGAAATCTTGAAACCTCCTTTATAAATTACTATTCGACTAGACTGCGCGAGTAGCTTCTTTTAACCATTCTAACTCTTCACCTTCAAAGTATGGAGAAAGAACTTCAAATACTTTTGCATGGTATTTATTCAATTCATATTTATCTTCGCTTGTAAGCATATCTACAACAACAGCTTCTAAATCCCAAGGAACAAATGTCATAACTTCGAATTCCATAAATTGACCGTATTCATTTTTCACAGAATTTCTAATGATAAGTTCATTTTCTAAACGAATACCATGAGATCCTGAAATGTACAATCCTGGTTCATTAGTCATAGTCATACCATGTTTAAATGGTTCTGCAGAACGATAGATTCCCCAGTGAATACCCTGTGGTCCTTCGTGAATATTTCCTAAGTACCCAACACCATGTCCTGTCCCATGGTTAAAGTTTTCGTATCCATACCATAATGGTGCACGAGCAAATAGGTCTACGTTAGCTCCGCAAACACCTTCCATAAATTTAAGTCTTGATAGACGCAAGTGACATTGTAACACTTTTGTATAATCTTCTTTAAGACGATCGCTTACTTCGCCCATAGCCGTAGTACGTGTAATATCAGTTGATCCTTCTTCGTAGTGACCACCTGTATCTGTTAAGAAGAATGTTCCAGGACGCAGTGGAATAGATGTTTCTTCAGTAGAAGAGTAATGGACAATAGCTCCATTTTCTGCATGACCACAAATTGGTGCAAAGCTTGGGCAAATAAATCCTCCTTGTTCTTTTCTGAATTCTACAAGTTTATCAGAAGCTGATAATTCATCTTCTTGTTCACTAATACCTTGTTTTACTAATTGTTTCAACCAATAAATAAATTTAGTATGTGCAACACCATCTTTAACGTGCGCTCTAATTGTATGTTGTAATTCTACTTCATTTTTGATAGCTTTCATTAAGATCGTAGGATTACGCTTTTCAACTAATGTTACTTCTTTAGGAATATTATTAAATGCAGCATAGTTTAAACGAGCTGGGTCAACTAGAACTACATCTTTTTCTGTAAATTTCTTAACATCTGCATATACATCATTATAAGGTTTAATAACTACATTATCCTCTTTTAAGTGTCCTTTAATTTCATCAGATAGTTTTCTTTCATCTACATATAAGTCTACTCTATCTTCGTATACTATCGCATAACTTAATAATAATGGGAAGAAGTCTACATCCATACCTCGAATATTTAATAACCAACCTATATCATCTAAAGTTGTAATTACATGGACATTAGCTCCTGCTTCTTTCATTTCTTTACGAACTCGCTCTAATTTACTGGCAACAGTTTCCCCAGCGCGTTCTAAGTTTAAATAAAATGCTGGGGCTTCTGACAACGGTGGTCTATCTGTCCAAATTTCATCTACTAAATCAACTTCATATTTTACAGTTGCATTTTTATGTTTTAATTTTGTTGCAATTTCTTTTCCTTCACCAAACATAACAACACGTCCATCGAAACCTGCAACACCATTTTCAGGTGTATTTTCTACAACAAAATCTACAATTTTAGGAACACCTGGTTCCCCCATTTTTTGAAGTTCAACTACAGTACCTGCCAATTGTTTTTCACCTTGTAAGAAGTAACGACCATCAGTCCATAATCCCGCAAAGTCTTTTGTTACAACAAGCGTACCTGCTGAACCTGTAAACCCACTCATAAATGCACGTGCCTTAAAGTGTTCACCTACGTACTCACTATTGTGGAAATCGGCTGTCGGTACCATATAAACATCTATACCGTTTTTGTCCATCAACGCTCTTAATTGAGCTATTCTTTCGTTTACTACCATCTTTCTTACCCCTTTTTATTTTATTTTTATTTTAAAATCTCTTTAAATCTATCTGTGGCACGAACCAAAGCATCTACAATAGCTGGTTCTGCTGACGAATGTCCAGATATAACAAAATCCAAATCACAATTATTTAGCTTTTTACTTAATTCATAAGCATTAATCGGTCTACAATCAACATCATATCTACCATGCACTATATAGGTAGGAATATCTTTTATAGCACTAACATTATTCAACAACCAATTATCATCTCCACCCCAGAACATATCATTCATCCAGAAATGGCACTCGATAGTCGCTACTGACAGAGCAAAGTTAATTTCTCCCGCACTTTCTTCTACATTAGGAACTGGGTGCAACGTCATTACACTTCCTTCCCAAATACTCCATTCTCGTGCTGCTTCTTCTCGAGTTTTTCTGTCTTCACTAGTTAATCTCTTATAATAAGAGCCTATAATGTCGTGTCTTTCTTCCTCAGGAACAATAGATACATATCTATCAAATGCTTCAGGGAAAAATTCACTAACTCCACCTTTTTCATATAACCATGTTATATCTTCACGGCGTCCTAAGAAGATTCCTCTTAACACCAATCCTAAAACGCGTTCAGGATGTTTTATCGCATAACATAGAGCCAATGTTGTACCCCAACTCCCTCCAAAAACAAGCCACTTTTCTATCGATAGCTCTTCTCGAATTTTCTCTATATCCTCTATGATATGCCAGGTATCATTATTCTTTAGACATGCACGCGGAGTTGATTGACCACTTCCTCTTTGATCTAATTGAATAATTCTATACGCCTTAGGGTCAAAGTAGCGTCTCCCTGTTGGAGTAGTTCCTCCTCCAGGCCCACCATGTAAAAATACTACAGGGATACCCTGTGGATTCCCACTCTCTTCATAGTATATGGTGTGAACATCATCTACCTTTAGCATTTTCGAAAAATTTTCATTTATTTCTGGGTATAACGTCCGTAACTCTCCCATATTAGAACCTCCTACCTTTTATTATATTTACACTTACTATTTTAACACAAAATAAAGCGTTTTTCATTAATAAAATAACGTTATTTTCTGTAAAAATATATTTTTATTAAATATATTTATTTTTTACATAATTAAAGACTATAGTACTTTTTCACTATAGTCTTTAATTTAATCTTTACTCTATTTTTTTTAATAAATTATTTTATTATTTTTCTATGATACCTTTGAATTTATCTGTTGCACGTACTAAGGCATCAACAATTTCAGGTTCTCCTGAAGAGTGTCCACATACCAAGTACTCAAGTTCACAATTATTTAATTTTTTGCTAAGCTCCCATGCTCCAATAGCACGACAGTCAACATCATAACGACCATGAGCGATAAATGTTGGAATATCTTTTATAGGTTCAATATTGTTTAAAATCCAATTATCATCATTCCAGAACATATTATTCATCCAAAAATGACATTCAATAGTAGCCATAGAGATAGCATAATTTATTTCCCCGAAGCTTTGCTCTAAGTTTGGATCTGGATGAAGTGTTACTAGAGAACCTTCCCACATACTCCATTCTTTTGCTGCTTGTTCACGTTCTTCTTTGTTCTCACTTGTTAGACGTTTGTAATAAGCTTCAATAAGATTTCCGCGCTCTTCTTCTGGAATTATACCTTGATATCTTTCAAATGCTTCAGGGTGAATATTACTTGCTCCCCCTTCTTCATAAATCCACAGTATATCTTCACGACGCCCTAGGAAAATACCACGTAAAACAAGCCCTAAAACACGCTCTGGATGTTTTATAGCATAGCATAATGATAGTGTAGAACCCCAGCTACCACCAAATACTAACCACTTGTCAATATTTAGTTCTTCACGGATTTTTTCGATATCCTCTATAATATGCCATGTATCATTATTTTCTAGACAAGCATGTGGTGTAGATTTTCCACTTCCACGTTGATCAAACAAAATAATTCTATACGCTTCTGGATCAAAATAACGTCTGCACGATGGTGCTGTCCCACATCCTGGTCCACCATGTAAGAAAATTACAGGTATTCCATCAGGGTTCCCACTTTCTTCATAATAAATTGTATGAGTATCATCAACTTTCATCATCTTAGTAAAGTTAGCTGAAAGCTCAGGATACAGTGTTCTTAATTCTGCCATAGTCTATTCTCCTCATTTTTATTTTATTCCTACATTATTATTTTACCATAAAAAATAATTTTTTTCATCAATAAATACTAAAAAAATAATCAATACTATAACAGAATAAACAAATATAATAAAGAAATTAAAATATAAATCAAAAGCATATAAGCTCCTTAACTAATACAGAAGAGTATTATAAAATGAAAATGCATTTCTTATATAAAAAATAAAAAAAGAAGAAAGAGCTAACTCTCTCTCTTCTTTTTATATAATTTTAATCTTCTACTAAAGTTTCACCTTCACGTAGTTCTACTAAACTAGCTAGTTTTTTCTCAAAAATGAATACTAATAATGCTACTACTACGCAGACACCACCAATTCCTAAAGCTACGTTTACTATTGGAAGCTCAGCTACTAATTTATACAAGTAGCTATATCCTTTAGCTGCACCAAATGTTGCTACAATCCAAACCGCCATCATTATAGATAGAATTTGTTTTGGCGCATATTTAGAAACGAATGATGCTCCTAATGGAGAGAAGAACATTTCTGCTAAACTCATTACGATGAAGAATAGAATTACCCAAAGAATACTAGCTTTTTGGCTTTCAGGCGCACCTACTCCACGAGTAAATTCTGTTAATGCTAAGATTCCAAAAGTTACACCTAGTAAGAATAAAGCGATTGAAGCTTTTTTGTATAAACTCCAGTCTCCTTGTGGACGTCTAGCAAGTTTATACCATAAAGCACCTAAAATTGGTCCTAAAATAACACATGCTAATCCGTTAAGTGAGTCTAACCATGAAGTTGGCACTGTAAATGTTCCAATTTTATCATCGATAAACTTAGGCATGTAATCGTATAGAATTACATATGTTAAATACCAGAAAATCCAGAAGATAACTGATAATAATGAAATAATTACGATTGAGTACACACGACGAACTTCATATTTTTCTAATGGACGATTTACTTTTACTTTTTCCTCATGGTGGTCTTCACCTTTAGCGAATGGATGTTTACCAACATCTCCTAAAGATTTATAACCTAAAACGAACCAAATTGCACCGATGATACAAAGTAATCCAGCAATTTTGAAGCATTGTAGGTATCCGTTAGCACTTGATGTTGCAAGTTTAACATATAAAAGCCCTACTGCAGTAGTTCCAATGAATGAACCTATATTAATGAATGAATACATAGTTGAGAATGCATCGTCTTTACGTTTTTCATCACCTTTAAAAATTTCTCCAACTACTGCTTGAAGATTACCTTTGAAAAATCCTGTTCCAACAGAAACTAAAATAATCATTGTCCATAAAGAAGAATAAGTACCAACGTAACCTGCATAACCATATCCTAATCCCATTAAAAGTAACCCTACAGGAATAAGATATCTAGCACCTATCAACTTATCCGCAATAAACCCTAATAATACAGGGGCAAGATAAGTAAAGGCTACTAAGTTAGATTGCATTGCTGCACCTTCTACTTTACCTAGTCCAAGACCACTTTCTCCTAAGCCACCACTAATTACAGCAGCTGTAACATAGATAATGATAAGCCATTTAGAAGAATAATACGCCGCTCTCTCGAATGAGAAAGTGATAGAACTCATATAAAAACTCCACGGTTTGTGATTTTTAACCGCCACTTCTGACATAATAAATCCCTTCTTTCTTTGTGAGTGTCTCACATTTTTTCTCTATTATATCATAATATATTTTGTCATACAACTACTTTCAGAAAAAACTCTATAAATATTTTGATATCAGTATTGTATTTGCTTTCATTGAGTGCTATAATTAAATTAAAGTTCAGAATATTTTAAAGGAGTTGTATAAATATGAAACTTTCAAGAACTAATAAAATCTTATCTAAAATGAAAGAACAAGGTATCAATCAAGCTATTATTAGCGATCCTTATTCAATTTTCTACTTAACTGGTCACCTGGAACATCCAGGAGAAAGATTTTACGCTGTATTACTTGACGAAAATGGTAATCACAAACTTTTCGTTAATGCTCTATTCCCTATCGAAAATGATTTAGGTTTAGAAAAAGTAGTGTACTCTGATACTGATAATCCAATCGAAACACTATCTAAAGTTATTTCTGATGGAGCAGTTGTAGGTATTGATAAAATTCTTCCAGCTAGATTTTTATTACCACTTATGCAATATTTACCAAACAGCAAATTCGTTGATGTATCTCTAATCGTTGACCGCATTCGTATGATTAAAGATGAAGAGGAAAAAGAACTTATGCGTCGTGCATCTCTTCTAAACGATGAAGCTTGTCAAAGAGTTATTAACAGCATCACAGCTGAAAAATCTGAAAAAGATATAGTTAAAGACTTACTTGCTATTCACGAAGACCTTGGAGTTGAAGGATTGTCATTTGATCCAATTATCGGATATGGCGCAAACGGAGCTAACCCTCACGGTACAGTTGGTGATAGATATCTAAAACCTGGAGACTCTATTATCGTTGATATGGGTGGAATCAAAGATAACTACTGTTCTGATATGACTCGTACAGTATTCTGGAAACAACCAAGCCCTAAAGCGCGCGAAGTATTCGAAACTGTTTTAGAAGCTCAAAAACGTGCTTGTGCTCTAGTTAAACCTGGGGTTAGATTCTGCGATATAGATGCAGCTTGCCGTGACTATATTACAGAAAAAGGATACGGAGAATTCTTCACACACCGTACAGGACACCACATCGGTCTTGAATGTCACGAATACGGAGATATTTCTAGTATCAACGAAACTAAATGCGAGCCAGGTATGATTTTCTCTATCGAGCCAGGTATCTACCTTCCTGGAGAACTTGGAGTTCGTATCGAAGACTTAGTACTTGTAACTGAAGATGGTTGCGAAATATTAAACAAACTTAACAAAGAATTAGTAGTTATCGGAGAATAATTACTTAAGAAAAAAGAGTATCGCAAGATACTCTTTTATTTTATATTAAGAAGCTGTACAATCGTATTGCTTCTTAATTTTTTTATAATTTAGTTATTAAAATTTTTATTTAAAAACTCTCCAACAATATTCCAATATTGTTCTCTAAATTTTCGCTCTGCTTGAACATGCTTCATACCTGGAAAACTATGGAATTCTTTTTTAGAGTTAATTAATTCATAAGCCGCTTTCCCATGTTCAATTGGTACGAAACCATCAGCTTCACCATGTAACACTAAGGCAGGAAGTTTAGTATTTTTTAACGCCTCGGTTGCATCAACATCCCCAAAGAAATATCCTGCACGTAATTTTGTCATTGTATTTGCTGCTGGAATAACAGGGAAACTAGGTAAATTAAATAATTTTTTCAGTTGATATGTAAATTCTGTTTTTAAATTAACATAACCACTATCTTCTATAAATACTTTTACATTACTTGGTAGATTTTTGCCTAGTGAATTCATAACAGTAGCTGCTCCCATACTTATACCAAATAACGCTATATCAGCATTACCACTGTCTTCCGAAATTTTTTTAATCCAATTGACTAAATCAGTTGAATCATACCCTCCCATAGAAATAAACTCACCTTCACTTTTCCCGTGGGCAATTAAATCTGGAGCAAAAACATTATATCCCATGTCGTAAAACTTTTTAATATAATTTGCCATTTTAAATGAGCTACTTGTATACCCATGCACTACTATAACCCATTTTTTAGCACCTGGATTTTCAAATTTATATCCTACCAGTTTATTTTTAGTTACAGAATCCATCGTCAATTCTTTTTTAGTAGTCTCAAACCAATTTTCTACTGCTTTTTTATCTTCTTTGTTACCATCGCTATCTTGGTTTACTATTGCACTTTTATCTACTTTTGGATTCAAAGCAAAATTATAAAAATAATTCCCTGTAAAACCAAAGGCAACAACTAAAATCACAAGAATACCTAATAATATTTTTTTGAAATGCTTTTTCACTGTTCCATATCCTTTCTTTCATTAAAACATAACCCTTATTATACTACCTCCATCAAGAAAAGTAAACAAAAAATAACACCAATAGAGATATTGGACATCCCTATTGACGTTATCCTTATTTTATAATTACTTCAACTTTATCACCAATTTCAAAAGCTTCTTCTGATGATAATGTCAAAACTTTTAAATATCCATATTTCTTAGTTTGCACTTTGTATTCTACCGTAGCCCCTAAATAAAATTTTTCTAAAATTGTATTTCCCTGATTGTTATCTTTTTTCAATTTAATCCTCTCAGGTCTTAAAACATGTCCATCTTTCGATAAATTACTTTCACCTATAAATTTTGACACAAATTCCGTTTTAGGATTGCTATATAATTCTTGTGGTGTTCCTATTTGCTCTATTTCACCATTATTCATAACAATTATCTTATCAGCGAGTCTAAAAGCATCTTCTTGATCATGAGTAACAATAATCATAGTAACACCAAACTCTTTTTGTATTCTTCTTACCTCATCTCTCATAGCTCCTCTAAGATGTACATCTAGATTAGAGAATGGCTCATCTAAAAGTAAAACCTTAGGTTGTAACACTAGACTACGTGCAATAGCAACCCTTTGCTGCTCTCCCCCTGATAATTCAGAAATATATTTATTTTGGTAGCCTGCAAGTCCTACTTTTTCTAAAACCGAAGTAGCTTGTACTAAGATTTCCTTTTTTGATAATTTCAAAAATTTCAAACCATAGCTAACATTTTCTATTACATTTTTATGAGTAAATAGTCCATATGATTGAAATACCGTCGCTATAGGTCTTCGTTCAGGTGTAACATTAGTTATATCTGTATTATCTATAAATATTTTCCCTGAAAAATCTTCTATAAAACCTCCAATTATATTTAACAAAGTTGTTTTCCCACAGCCAGAAGGCCCTAAAACACAGACAAGTTGTCCTTCAGTTATCTCAAAATTTATATTTTTTAAAACTTCTTTTTCATTATAATTTTTAAAAATATTTTCTAGTTGCAAATACATAACTACCTCTTCCTATTTAGTATTAAGTAATATAAAACATTAACTGCCAAACAAATCATGATAATATAAAAAGCAATTACTGAACCTATATCATACTTACCACTTTCTATAACATCAAACATTACTAGTGTTGCTACTTTTTGACTTGGATATACTAAAAATATAATAGATCCTATCGTTGTCATCGTTGCATTAAAACCGTTGATAAAGCTGACAAATAGACCTTGCTTCGTTAACGGTAGTACAACATCTTTTAATTCATCAAGTCTTTTCCCTCCTAAATCACGAGCCGCTTTTAGCTGAGCTAAAGGCACTTGACTAACTGAACTATATCCAATTCTACTAGCAAATGGCATTTGTTTGAAAATTAAATTCAGTATAACTATCAAAGCTGTGCCTGTAATTTTCAGCGGATACGAATTAAATGCTAGAACATACCCTAATCCATAAAATGTTCCCGGTAATATGTATGGCAATGTAGCGATAAAATCAATTATCTTTAATGATTTTATTTTTTGAATTTGAATATAATATTGTAAAATATGTCCTACTATAGAAGCTACACCACCTGCGATTAATGCATAGATTATACTTCTAAGAAAGACTCCAGAAATATACTCATTAGTATCAATAAAATTCTGTAGAGTAAATACTAGTTTCCCATATTCCATAGTAGTAAACGCAGATAAGACTATAGCTCCATATAAAGATACTAAAATAAAAATAGTAATAATGCTAGCCAATGCTGACAGTCGATATATTAGACCTTTTTTCTCTATATTTAAACCTGAATAAGCAACACCTCTATTTTCAACGACAACATTTTTTAGACTTTTTGAAAATAGTAAAAAAACTAAAAGTGATGGTAATAAAATAATAAAGTTCAATATTACCGCCTTACTTACATCACCTTCTGCAATAAATGCTAAATAACCTTCTGTTGAAAGGACATTATACTTACCACCAACAATAGCTGGTGTTGTAAAATCAGCTACACTTCTTATAAACGTAAGGAGTACAACCACCTTAATAGCTGGTTTCATTAACGGAATCAAAACATCCAATATAACCCTATTTGTATTAGCACCTAACGACCTTGCAGAGTTAATGACGCTATAATTAATTCCATTTACAAAACCAATTAAAAGCAAGGCATTTATAGCTATATGAGTAACACTTTGCATACTAACAATACCTAAAAAACCATACGGATCATAATTTAGTCCTAATAAGTTATAAGTGATTAATCCACGTCTACCAAATAAATTTATATAAGATAAAGATGTGACGAACGGTGGTGAAATCGTCGCTATCATAAATACTAAAACCATAAGTTTTTTAACGGCGTTCTTACTTATAAAATAAAATATCGCTATAAAGACAGATAATATCGCCGTTACAATAGTCGTTCCGCTAGCAACTTTAAGAGAGTTAGTTAATAGTTTTAAGTAATAACTTTTATTTTGAAGAAATACACTAACTAAATCGCCCTTCATCCCATAAATAAAAATCATTACAAATGGGTATAATATAAAAAGTATAAACGAAATAACTAGCACCATTATTATGCTTATATCAAATTTATTTATTGTTTTTACTCTCATAATACCTCCTTGTAAAATAAAGTGATAGCAAATAAGAAAAATAAATTTGCTATCACCTTTTAATTTTATTTATCTCCTACTAATTCTTTCCATTTTTTAAGAATAGCACTACGTTCGTTACCAAATGAAGCTAGGTCTTCTTTAAGAAGTCTATCTTTTGGTAATCCTAAATCTGCTCCTTTAGAACCATCGATTACCATTTGAGCACCATCTTTACCATCAAGTTCTGCAATTAATTGTTGGTTTTCTGGTTTCAAGATAAAGTCTTCGAATGCTTTTGCTATATCTGTTGCTGAAGAGTTTTTGAAGATTGCAACTCCTTCAGGAATCCAAGGAATACCGTCTTCAGGATAAACAACTGTTAAATTATGTTTTTTAGCTGCATCAAATGCAGATTTATCAACAGGGATAATTCCTATTCCGAATTCTCCAGCAGCTGTTTTTTCTTGTGGGTCTTTACCACGTTTACTGTAGAAATCTACGTTTTTGTTAAACTCTGTCCAGTATTCCCAACCTTTTTCATTACCTTTTTGACCTAAAATTCCAGCAACGGCACCGAAATTAGTTCCAGAAATAGCTGGGTTACTCATAATAATCAACCCTTTATATTTTGGATTAGTTAAATCAGACCATTTTTTAGGAACTTCTAATCCTTTTTCTTTTAAGACTTTTTCATTAACTAAAAATCCAACTACAGTAATCCCTTTTGATAACCAATAATTTTCTTTATCTTTAAAACCTTCTTTGATTTTATCAGAACCTTTAGCTTCGTATTGTTCTAAAAGTCCATCTTTTTTAGCAGCCATAAAAGCATCAATACCTCCACCAAACCAAAGGTCTGCTATAGGTTTTCCTTCTGCTTTTGTGCGTGAAATTACTTCTCCACTTGACATAGATAAAAATTCGACTTTACTATTTGTTTCTGCTGCGAATTTATCAAATAGCTTTTTGTATTTTTCGGAAGTAGCGACAACATTCATCGTTCTACCACCAAAGTCTAATTTTTTCTCCTCTTGTTTAGTTTCAGTCGATTGTTTTTGACCACAACCTAATAAAATTAGAGAAACTGCTAAAACAGTAGCTAATAATTTAAAGATTTTTTTCATAAATATCTCTCATCCTTTCATTATTTTGAGTATATCTAGATTATACTAACTATTTCAGCTTCTTTCAACCATACCTAAAAGGTAGGCGTTAGATTAAATTAGCATTTTTTATATATACTTTCTATTTAAAAAGAATAATCTACCTAATCTTATTTATATTTTTTGTATAATTATAAGTTGAAAAATTTATTTAAACTTCCAAACCAAATTTTTCTTTAATAGCATCTGCAACTATCATACCTGTAAACCATGCAATCATCAGATTATATCCCCCGATTTCCCCGTGTAAATCTAAAATTTCTCCAGCAAAATATAAGTTATCTATTTTTTTATGAGAACATGTTTTCGGACTAACCCCTTTTAAGTCAACCCCACCAGCTGTTGTAAAAGCATATTCCAACGGCATTGTCTTAATATTTACAAGCTCATAACGTTTAATCTTCGAAACAAACTTCCTAAGTTCTTTTTTACTAACATTTTCTGGGAAATACTTATCAATCATAAAATTATAAAAACTTTTCGGTAATTTTCCACTTAAAAACTTATTATCTTGCCAAAGTTTCTCAAACAACGCTTCTTCATTTAATTCCGGATAAAAATCTAAGTAAAACTTATCTTCTGGAAATCTAGCTACAAATTCACCCATCGCAATAGATAATGGCCCACTTAGACCTTTATGTGTGAAAAGCAAATCTCCTACGCGTTCATTCTTTTTATGGAACATTTTTACATTTTGAAGTGCAACTCCTGACAATTCTTTAAAATCATCAAAAATCAACGCTACTTCACTCGGATATATTTTTGTGATTTTTACACCATGTTTTTTTAATATTCTATGGAGAGAACCGTCACTTCCACTCTGCGGATAAGTTTTTCCTCCTGCACAGATAACTACACTTTTCCCATAATATGTATCTATATTAGTACGAACTCCTACTAGTTTTTCATCTTCAAAGATTAAATCTTCTACTTTTTCGTTATAGTTTATTTTAGCATGATCTATTTTAAAAGTATTCACCACATCGCGCGCTTTTTCACTAGCTGGGTACAATCTTCTATTTTCTTGTTTTAGCTTTAAATTATGTTTATCAAAAAATTTCTTCACATTATATTTATGATATGCACTACGCAAAAATCGTCCGTTATGAACAGCCGCGACGAAATCTTCAGCATTATCACTACTCATCACATTGCAGCGACCATTTCCAGTTAAAAGTAGCTTCACCCCTGCACGTTTATTTTGTTCTAAAACTAAAACACGCAACCCACTATCATTTAACCTATCAGCAACCATAAGCCCTGCACTTCCAAGACCTATTATAATAACATCATACTTCATTTAGATACTTCCTTTCTTCTAACAATCCTCATTTATATGACTTACCGCCGCTTCTATTATCGATGTTACATGACTATCATATATGCTATAGTATCTCATTCTTTTTTCTTGGCGATCTTTTACCAACTTCATATTTCTAAGCTCTGCTAATTGGTGAGATATTGCCGACTGCGTACCTCCAATAATCTCCTCAAGCTCACTAACATTTCTTTCTTTTTCCATTAATAATAACAAAATCTTAAATCTTGTTTTATTGCGCAATAAATGAAACAACGCTAAAACTTTATCTAATTTTTCTTCCGGTATATTTTCTACTCTCTTTAAAGTATTCATCTAATCCCTCCATCTTAACATACTTTATTATAACCATATTCGCTATTTAAAGCAAGATTATTAAAACAAAAGATAGGCTTGGGATTAACAACTATGATTTTAAAAATCAACTATGTAAATCCGTGCCTATCCTCTACTCTTACTCTTTTATTTCTTTTAGCATTCTAAGTGAGTTTAATATTACTGCTAGTGTACTTCCTTCATGGAGAATAACCCCGAAGGTAATATCCATTTTCCCTAAAAAGTTCAAAATAACTAATACAACTACGACAAACATTGCAAAGATAATATTTTGATAAGTTATCTTAAGCATTTTCTTACTTAATTTATGAGCATGGCTAAGTTTTGATAAATCATTTTTCATTAAAATCATATCCGCAACATCCATCGCAACGTCAGTACCATTTCCCATAGCTATACCTACATCAGCAAGGACAAGTGCTGGCGCATCATTAACACCATCTCCTAACATAGCTACATTACCATATTTTTCCTTTTGACTTTTTATAATCTGTGCCTTATCCTCTGGCATAACATTCGCTCTTACCTCATCTATTCCAACAATCTTTCCTACAACCTCCCCCGTCAAATATGAATCACCTGTAATCATCATTGTATAGATGCCTTGCTTTTTAAAATACTCTACAGCACCTTTTGCACTAGCATTTGGGATATCCATAAAAGCCAACAACCCAACTACTTTAGAATTGCGTGCTACATAAACAACAGTTTTCCCTTCTTTAGCCAAGCACTCCACCTGTTTAGTTAAAGCGTCGCTTGCATTAGTAAATGCAGTTACCTTTGCTATACAGTACTCTGCCCCTAAATACGTCGTTACTAATCCAATACCTATTTTATTCTCAACTTCTAATTCTATAGGTTCAACATTAGGAAACTTATTTACGATAGCTCGTGCTAATGGATGATTAGATTGCTTCTCCATTGAGACAACTACTTTTAACAATTCTTCCTCATCTTCTTCAAAAATATAATCTGTAACAACTGGCTCTCCATTAGTTAATGTTCCCGTTTTATCAAAAGCAATCGCCTTAATATTACTCAAATGCGATAGGTATGCCCCACCTTTAACGAGAACTCCACGTTTTGATAGATTAGAAATAGTCGCTAGTGTCGCTGGAATAGCACTTGCTGCCAAAGCACACGGAGATACCGCAATTAAGTAAACCATACTGCGATATAAGCTAATCTCCCAACTCCACCCGAAAATAAATCTACTCGCAAGAAGTACTACTGGAAATAGAACTAAAACAAGAGTTACATATTTAGGTTCCAATCGTTGAAGCAATGTTGCAGTTTTTGTCAAACTATTTTGCGAAGCATTGACTAAACCTAATATCTTCGCAAAAACCGTATCTCCTGGCTCTTTAGTGACTTGCATAACAAAGGTTCCTTCTCCATTAATAGTACTCCCAAAAACTTCATCACCAATGTTTTTTTCTTTAGGAACACTCTCACCAGTAATAGAACTTTCATTAATGAATGTAGTCCCGCTTAAAACAATTCCATCCGTCGGAACTTGATCTCCATTTAAAACTTGGAGTTTATCCCCTACTTCAACCTTATCTATAGGAATAATCTTTGTATTATTATCTTCTAAAACTAACCTCGCTTGAGTCGGATTTAGATTCAATAGATTCGTAATCTCTTTTCTACTTTTTTCATCAACATATTCTTCTAAAAAGTGTGCTCCGGCAAAAATAACTATAAGCATAGCCGCTTCTTCATAATTACCGATAAAAATAGCCCCTATAGCTGCTAGAGTCATCAGCAAATGAACATTAGGAGAAAATCGTTTCTCTTTTTTTGTATTTTGGATTGTATTTCCTAATCCTTCAAAAATGACATGATATCCCGCTATCCCAACTGTTCCAATAAACAAAATATTTGAATATAAGGAATACCTATTTTCTAATATATATCCAGCAATAAAAGCCGCTAATCCAACAATATACATTATTACTGGAAATTTTCCACCATGGCTATGCATATGACAGTGATTGTTATTGTGATTGTGTTCATGACAATTATTATGTTTATGATTGTGGTTGTGGTTGTGTTCATGAGCATGAGAACTAATATTATTACTATTATACTTATGAGCATGATTACATTTTTTTTCATTATTATGAATATTATCAACACCCTTTATATTATTACACATACTATATCCCCTCTTTCCTCTTGAAAATATTAATATATGATTATTCTTTCATATGTATTATATATGAATAAACAATCATATGTCAAATATAATTAGTTTTTTCTTCTAAAATTTTTTCCAACCTACGTTTTTTATTAAAAACTATTATTTGAAAATTATTTTAATTTTATATTTCTTCTTATTGGAATTTTTTATTATTTTGTACTATACTAAAGGGTATATATTTAGAAGAACTATTGAACTTTTTCAAAAGAGTTCCCCCTAGTTTTCCTAATTAAAACTTTGATTAAAAGGATTTTTTTATAATGAGACTTAAAAAAATTAGTATTTTATCTATTCTTCTAGTTTTTTTATTACCGAATCTCGCAAAAGCAGAGATGCTATTTTTAGACAACAATGCAATCTCTAACTTTAGCGATGTCAACACACATCTTGTAGTTTCGGAATTTAATACTGGAAAAATAATTTCTAAACGTGGAGAAAATAAACAAGTATCTGTGAGCAACTTACCAAATCATCTTGCCTTATTTTTACTAACAAACGATTTAAAAAATGACAAAATTTCACTTGATACAAAATTGAAAATTACTAATAGCGATGCTATCTTAAATAAATACAACCTTAGTTCTTCTGTTAGTGTCCAAGATGCGTTATTCCTACTTGAAAACGAGGAGTCTAATGCTCTATTAGAGGCTATTTTTAAAAAATATGATTTAACAATCAAAAAAGCAAAAGATATTTTGAGCTCAATGTCACTTAACGATACAACATTAGCTTCATTGACGATTGACGAGAAAAATATGAGTACGGCAAAAAATATGTCATATTTAACTAATATGATTTTAAGAAATTATCCAAAACTTACTGAGATTACTAAAAACCCAGAAGTAACTCTTTCATCTGGTTCAAAAGCAACTAACAATATTTCTTTTACCGAATCAGATAAGTTTAGAGTGTTGGGACTTAATCACGCAAATAAAAATAGTATTACTTTCGCTTATAGCGGAGATACAAAATTACTTATTACGATTTTAAACCAAAATGATAATAAGGCTACATATTTTGATAAACTGCAAAAAACTTATGACTATTTATTTAGCAATTATAGCTACAAACTTGCATTAAAAGCTGGTAGTTATAAAATAAATAACGAAAACATTACTTTTGATAAAGATATTTATGATTTATTCTATGAAAAACATTCTATAAAAGATGTTACATACCTACTTATGAATAAAAAAATATTACTTTTTCAAAAATACGAAACAATCTCTGCTAATGCAGGTACAGTTTTTGCCGACTTTTCATCAAACAATACTTCAGGTGTATTGGCAAAAGTAAAAACAAATTTCATTAATGATATTAATTTTGACAAGAAAAACAACTTGGAAAAAACTACTATAGTTATCGATCGTACTAAGTACTTCGCTACTGGTATTTTAGCTATCTATTCATTAGTATTTATGGCATTCTACATTATGAAAAAAGTTGTTAGAAAGGATTAATTATGGAGCAAAATAATTTAGTATTTGAAGTTGATGGGATTATCTATGAGCTTATATACAATTTTAAAGATGCCTTCCAAAAAGAATGGTTCGAAGAAAAATTAGTCGATGTACTAAAAAATAAACCTTATATTGTCGGCGATATTTCTCATGACAAACTTCGCCTTAGTGGCTTCACACTAACAAAAGACAATAACAATCCAAAAAATATCAATAATCTAGAAGATTATATTTTAGAATATTGTAATTTTGGAGCACCCTTTTTTGTAGTTAAAAAACGATAAAATAAAAACTATTTGGCGTTACTTACGTCAAATAGTTTTTATTTTATTCTAAACAAACTTTACACAGACTGCTTCCGGTACTTCAACACCACATTGAACAACATCTAGCTCACCAGTTTTTTGATCAACTGCATATACAGTTATCGTTCCTGATGTTTCATTAGTTGCAACAGCAAACTTATTATCTTTTGATAAGGCAAAATCCCTAGGATCTGCTCCCTCAGTACTAATAGTTTGAATCTCTTTTAACTTATTATTCACATTCTCAAAGACAACGATAGTATCCTGCCCACGATTACTCACATAGATAAACCTATTGTCATTAGAAATTTTTATCGCACTTCCTTTATTTTCAACAGGAAAATCCTCTAATAATGTCGAATAGTATTCTGGATTCGTTAGATTTCCATCACCATCATAATCAAAAGCAATTACCTCACTTGTTAGCTCCGTCATAGCGTAAGCTTTTGTTTCATCTGAACTAAAGACTATATGGCGAACGCCACTACCAGCTTTTACTTTTACATTTTGAACTTTTTCTAATCTACCCTTGTTTAACTTATACGTTGTAATTTCATCCGTACCTAAATCACATGTGAAAACATAATTACCACTTGGAGAAAAACCTGCAAAATGAACATGAGGCTTTTCTTGACGTGGATGTACACCATTTCCTTCGTGAGTATCAGTCGATAATAATGTTCCTAAAGCTCCATTAGTAATTGAATAACTATCCGCCGTTCCCGTGTGGTAATTTGCTGATAGCAAGTACTTGTCATCATGACTTACCTCGACGTAACATGGAGGATTACCGTCTTTTTGAACTGATGTTAGTTCTTCGAGTCTCCCATCTTCTAAAACTCTAAAACTAGTAACAGCTCCTTTACCTTCTCTTTTAGATACACTGTATAAATTTTTATTATCACTCGATAGCGCCAAGTAAGTCGGATTTTCTACTTTAGCAACTGATGCTACTTCTAACACTCTACCTTCTTCTGATAATTCTATTTTATATATTCCTTGGCTTTCTTTTTTAGTATATGTTCCTATATATGCTCTTACCATTTTAGCCTCCTAGCCATTATTTCATCATTTATAACATCTATTATACCATTTATCGCTATTTTGTATAATATATTAACTTTTCTCTATTACCGACCTGCACTTCAAGTAAATCTCCTTGATTTTAAATATTTTTCATAATAATTAACCTTGATTTTATTGGAAATCACAAATACTTCGTTTTTGTTCTCTATTTGCGTAATTTAAGTTTTACTTCTGAGTCCGTTCTTGATATAATAAAGTATATTATTATGCAAATTTTAGGAGGACAACTGTGAAACACGAATTTATACTAGTTCTTGACTTCGGTAGTCAGTACAACCAACTTATCACACGTCGTGTACGTGAGCTTGGTGTTTATTCTGAGCTACATGATAACGAGATTTCTATTGACGAAATTAAAAAAATGAACCCTAAGGGAATTATTCTTTCTGGGGGACCTAACTCTGTTTATGAAGAAAATTCTCTAACAATTGATGATGAAATCTTTAACCTAGGTATTCCTGTACTTGGTATTTGTTATGGAATGCAATTAATGCAACACAAACTTGGAGGTCGTGTAGAATCTGCGACTAGCCGTGAATACGGAGCACATAATATTGATGTAGTTGAAGGAGCTCGCTTATTCAAAGGTACACCAACTACTCAACAAGTATTAATGAGTCACTCTGACAAAGTTGTTGAACTTGCTGATGGATTCAAAGTAGTAGCAACTAGTGATAACTGTCCTATCGCCGCTGCTGAAAACGTAGAAAAAGGATTCTACTGCTTCCAATTTCACCCAGAAGTTCGTCATTCAGAATACGGTTATGACTTACTTAAAAACTTTATTAGAAACGTTTGTAACTGTACTGAAAACTGGACTATCCAAAACTTTATCGATGACAAAATCAAAGAAATTCGTGAAGAAGTTGGAGATCAAAAAGTTCTTTGCGCCCTATCTGGTGGTGTAGACTCTTCTGTAGTAGCTGCTCTTCTAGATAAAGCAATTGGAAACCAACTTATCTGTATGTTTATCGATCACGGTTTACTTCGTAAAGGTGAAGCAGAAGCTGTTATGTCTACATTCAGTAAAGAAATCGATGGTGGTTTCAACATGAATCTGATTAAAGTAGATGCAAAAGAAAGATTCCTAGGAAAACTTAAAGGTGTAAGTGATCCAGAGAAAAAACGTAAAATCATCGGTAATGAGTTCGTATATGTATTTGACGAAGAATGCGCGAAATTACACGATGTTCCATTCCTAGCACAAGGAACTCTTTACACAGATGTTATAGAATCTGGAACTAAAAATGCTCAAACTATCAAATCTCACCACAATGTTGGTGGACTACCAGAAGATATGCGTTTTTCACTTATCGAGCCTCTTAACACATTGTTCAAAGATGAAGTTCGTGCATTAGGAGAAGCTCTAGGTCTTCCTCATGAAATAGTTTGGCGTCAACCATTCCCAGGTCCAGGACTAGGTATCCGTGTTCTTGGAGAAGTAACAGAAGAAAAACTTCAAATCGTGCGCGATAGTGACTTTATCCTACGTGATATTATCGCTAAACATGGTTTAGAAGGAGAAATCTGGCAATACTTCACATGTCTTCCTGATATTCGTTCAGTAGGAGTTATGGGAGATGTTCGTACTTACGATTATACTGTTGCAATTCGTGCCGTAACAAGTATCGATGGTATGACAGCAAGTTGGGCACATATCCCATTTGAAGTACTTGAAGAAATCTCAGCACGTATCGTAAACGAAGTAGCACACGTTAACCGCGTAGTCTACGACATTACAAGTAAGCCACCAGCAACTATAGAGTGGGAATAACCTAAGCACTAATTGAAACCATTGATAATACTTACTATTCTAAGGTTTCAGGTGGTTAGCTGAAGTATTTTTGAAGTGCTTTTTTATAAGAAAAAAAGTGGTAAGCCACTTCTAAGAGAAAATAATTAAACCAGCTAAGTATCATATCAGTTTTTTGCTACAGTCTTTTATGTATTTAGATAATATGAAAATAATTGAAAACCAAGCATACTACAAATTTATATTATTGGATTTATATGGAAAGCTTTTAAAAAATAAGCGAGGAAATGTGGCTTCTTGCTTTAGAAAAGCTATTTGTAGATTAGATGAAGTGATATTTTTTAGTAAATAGTTACAAAGATATAATTCAAATGAGTAATAGGGGACAGTTATGGCAAAAGGAATAATATATTTAATGAGTACAGTTGTTTCCGGTCTTATCAAGATTGGCAAGACTAAAAATGACCAATTTGAAAATAGAATGAGACATTTAGAAAATAATGTCTATGCAAATGTCGCAGGGTTAAAAAGAGAGGTTGCTATAGAAGTAGATGGATATGATGAGAAAGAAAAACTTATTCATGACATCTTTAGTAAAAGTAGAATTTTCAGTACGGAACTATTTGCATTAGATATTGAGGTTGCAAAATCCTTATTATCTTCTTTAGATGGTAAACAAATTTATCCTAAAGATAAAAGTAAAAAAGAAGTTTTCAAAGAATCTACAGAAGAAATAAAATTGAAATCTGATGTAGGATTTGTTCCAGATGGGGAGTATGTATTAAATCGTAATATAAAAGGTTTCGGAAAAGTAAATGGGAAAGCTATAGTTAAAGATGGAGTATTCACAGTATTAAAAGGAAGTTTTTGTGGTAATACCGGCAAAGGCTATATCCCATCTATTAGAAGAAATGCAAAAATAAAAGACCATATTTTACAAGAAGATATTGCATGTACGAGAATCCATCAAGTGCCGGTTGGATAATTATTGGAAAATCCAATAATGGATGGATAGAATGGAGAGATTTAAAAGGAAATCCTATCGAAATATATAGAGATAAAGAAAAATAGTTGATACTCAGGTTATATGTTATAAAAAATAACGAGAGATTCGCTTATGTCAAATTTAAAAGCAAAAGAATATAGGCGATTTGAAGATATTAAGTATATTAGAAAAGATGGAAGCGAATATTGGAGTTCAAGAGAACTTGCTGATGTACTTGATTATTATCAGTGGAGAAACTTTCAAAAGGCATTTATAGAGTATCATTGATTTCGGAAAGCTTAAAATTTCGAGAGATATAGTAATTATATTCGCAAGGAAATAGCTAATGTAAGTAATGGAATAGAAAGATTGAAAAACTTATGAAGACATCGATAAAGGGGCTGTTAAGGGACAATTTAATATGGATATGTTTTTTAGGGATTGGATTATTATTTGCAGGACAGGTTATTTCAAGTTTCATCGATCCGTTTCCTCTTCCGAATTATTTCAATAATAATTTCAAATTTACATTTAATATATACGCTAATTTTTGGGGAATTTGGATTGCGTTTATTTTATTCTGTATAATTTTCAAGAAGAAGAACAAAGTAATTTTAAACTCTATTAAATATAACAGAACTTGCAATAATTTTAAAATGTTGATATTAGGATTTTTGACAGGTTTTGTCCTGAATGGATTTTGTGCAACAGTTGCAATTTTACACGGGGATATTAAGCTTACTTTTTACAAGTTTGAAATAGTGAACCTAATTTTATTATTTATTGTAGTTTTCATTCAGTCTTCGAGCGAAGAATTGATTTTTAGAGGATTTATTTATCAAAGACTGAAAAATAGATATAAGAACACTGAATTTGCAATAATCATAAACTCAATATTGTTTGCATTACTTCACTTGGGAAATAATGGAATATCAGCTTTTGGATTTATAGATATACTACTTTCCGGTGTATTTTTTAGTTTAATGTTTTGTGCATTTGACAGTATTTGGCTTGTTATGGCATGTCATACAACATGGAACTTTACACAAAACATTCTATTAGGGTTACCAAATAGTGGAACAATATCTAAATATTCCCTTTTTATGATGGATGTAAATTCCGCAAAAAGCAGTTTTGCCTTTGATAAAAATTTTGGCTTGGAAGGGGCCGTGCTCTCAATAATACTAATGTTTACAGGGTGTATGATAATGTATATTTATTGCAAAATAAACAATAAGTTTGTCTTCAGACTGTGTAATTGCAGTGACGAAAATAAATGCAATATGGACAATTCAAGATTAAAAAAGGACTCGGTTCAATAAACTGGAAGGAATGCAATACAGATGATATTCTCGATGTATTGTTTAGATATTGATTTAGTTTGTTCGTCAGTAGCTAAAAGTAAATATTATGATATTTTAAATATAGATTCTGGCGTTCAGGATACAGAGATTCTATTAGAAGCAAATTATAAAGCTATAAAAAACGCGAAAATATTTTAAAAATAATAGAAGACTTAAAGCCTAGGAATTATCCTGAAAGTTTTAATAAAATTAAAAATGCAATTATTGAAGATATCAATGGAGATTAAAAGCTCTATGAAGTACTTTTGAGGTATTTTGTTAAAAATATACCTATAAAATCAGTGAAATTTTGTAGTGGGTGCAAATGAAAGTCTTGTAAATGCTTATTTTATAATAGTTAGCAAGTTTTATATGAAGAGTGGGAATAATATACTAAGGTAACTTGAACCGAGAAACCTTATTTTAACAGCATCTTTAAAGTTATATATAGACTTAAAACAACATAAAACACTTTGGATTGTTTCCAAAGTGTCTCCAAATACCCTATCAAATTATTTTGCTGGGGTATTTTTTCTATATCATTATTAAAAATAGGCTCTATGTCAAATACGGGGCATGAGAAAATAACGCTATAAAATGCTAAGCAGCTTCAAGCTGCTTGGCATTTTTACTATGCTTACCAACTCTTTCATTATTCTTATACTTAGAAACAAATAACCTAGACATAATCAAAATGCGTAACCTAAAATTATCAAAACTATTATAACCATAAGAAACTCTTTTAACTAACTTAATCTTATTATTAAAACCCTCTAACGGGCCATTAGAATACTCATACTTAACACTATTAATCATATATTCTCTATATCTTTTCATCGTCTTAATTGCTTTAACCATACCTCTAGGTAAGATAGTTGTATCCATATCCATTAGTTCCTTTAAACTTACTTCATCTCTGTCTTTTACCGCTTTTCTTACTTCTTGTGTTATCTCATAACTAGCTCTAAACGACTTATCTAATGACAATATATAATTTAATACATCTCGTCTAGTTACTAATTTACCAAAGCTCCTATTGTAAAAATACTTTTCATAATCTATCTTATCCTCATCAGCTAATACTAATCTCCAAAAGTTCTTTAGTATTGTATAATTTCTACCAGAAATACAAAGCTCATTGAATGTTTACTATCTTTTGTTGATTTTATTTCATCAAAGCATAAGTGCTGAGGGAGGCTTTTATAACAATTTACTTCTACTTGTTGTCTACAAGATTTAAGTACTCTTATTGTTGTATTTTCTGATACATTATGTTCTTTAGATATTTGTTTAAATGATAATGTAGCTGTTAAAGCTTTTAAGATTGATAGTTTTACATTTTGAGAGATGTGACAATGTTTAAGTACAAGAGATGTTCTAGCTACAAACTTTTTATTGCATTGTTTACATTTAAATCTTTGTTTTTTTAGAGTTAATCGCGAGGGTATGCCTGATAGTTTCAAATGCAGATTTACTGTATAGTGAACAAGAAAGTGGAAAAAACACAAATAGACCCATTCTTGATAAAATGCTAAACTCTATCCGAGCTAACGATAAAGTAATAATCGCTTCTCTAGATAAACTTAGCAGGAATTACAAAAATTTAAAGGAGATAATACAAATAATACAAATAACAAAAGATAAAAGGAAAGAGTATTTTTTCGTAACCTTAAAAATCTTCCTTGCTAATCCTTTACTTTTTTA
>ERZ772927.238-NODE-238-length-29657-cov-4.96064_pt1 | contig 29657 bp, 20 predicted proteins | sample MGYA00512115_ERZ772927 | MGnify/ENA primary metagenome ERZ772927 (study PRJEB29015, sample SAMEA2737924) | human oral metagenome | biome: human oral; feature: human-associated habitat; material: dental | place: China | collected 2013 ... | reverse complement strand
CCGTTCTCACGGCAAACAAGTACCGTTCTCGCGAGCAATAAGTACCGTTCTCACGACGAATAAGTACCGTTCTCGCGGAGGGGACGGGGGCGAGGTCGGGGACGGGGGTGGTGGCGCAGGGTCTGGACCGCGCGCTCCAGGCGGTCCAGGGCCGCGTCCAGGGTGGCCCGGGGGCAGGCCACGTTCATGCGGGTGAAGCCCTCGCCCCCGGTCCCGAAGACGGCGCCGTCGTCGAGCCACAGGCCCGCCTGCTCCAGCATAAAGGCGTCCAGCTCACCCGCCTCCAGGCCGGTGTCCGCCAGCAGGCCGGTGCAGTCCAGCCACAGCAGGTAGGTGCCCTCGCAGGGGGTGGCCGTGATACCCGGGATCCGCTCCAGGCGCCGGGCCACGTGGGCGTGGGCGCGGGCAATGTGCTCGCGCAGGGCGTCCAGCCACTCGTCCCCGCCCTCGTAGGCAGCGCGGCAGGCCACCAGCCCCAGGACGCCGGGCTGGGAGTAGCCCACGGCGTCCAGCTCGGTGCGGAAGGCGGCGCGCAGGCCGGGGTCGGCAATGAGGATATTGGCCACCTGGAGGCCGGCCAGGTTGAAGGACTTCGACGGCGAGGTGCAGCTAATGGTCCGGGCCGCCACCTGACGCCCCAGGGAGGCGAACGGGGTGGTCCGGTAGCCGGGCAGGGCCAGGTCGGCGTGGATCTCGTCGGCCACCACCGTCACCCTGTGGCGGCCGGTGACCTCGGCCAGGTCGGCCAGCTCATCGCGCGACCACACCCGACCCACCGGGTTGTGCGGGTTGCACAGGATGAGCAGGCGGGCCCCGCTAGCCTGGAGGGCCTGCTCCAGGGCCCCCAGGTCGCGGCGGTAGGCGCCGTCAGCCCCTCGCACCAGCGGCACGGACACCACGCGCCGCCCGGCACCCTCCACGACCTGGCGGAACGGGTAGTAGACGGGCTCCTCAATGACCACGCCCTCCCCGGGACCGGTGCAGGCGCGTACCGCCAGGGCCAGGGCGGGCACGACGCCGGGGGTCACCACGTTCCACTCCGGGTCCACCTGCCAGTCGTAGCGGCGGGAGAACCAGTTGCGCAGGGCCCGGTCGTAGGCGGCGTCGGGCTCGGAGTAGCCGAAGATCGCGTGGCGCACCCGCCACAGCAGGGCGTTGGTCACGCAGGGGGCGGTGGCGTGGTCCATGTCCGCCACCCACAGCGGCAGGGCGTCCTGGGGCCGACGTCGCCGGGCGGCGAAGTCCCACTTCAGGCTCCCCGTGCCACGGCGGTCGGCAATAAGGTCGAACTGGTTGGGGGCGTCGGGAAGGAAGGTGCCGGGGAAGGCCGTGGCGCCGGAAAGAGAGGCGGTGGGGAAGTCGGCGCCCCCCAGGGCGGCGGCTGCGGTGCCCAGGGCGCTTGGGGAGGCGGCGCTATCCGGGAGGGTGGCGGTACCCGGAGTGCCCGGGAGGGCGGCACCACCTGGGAGGGTGGGTGCGGCACCCGGGAAGGCGGTGCTACCCGGGAGGGTGGCGGCGCCCGGGGTGCCTGGGAGGAAGGCGGCGCTACCCGGGGTGCCCGGGGAGGCGGAGCCGCCCAGGGCGGGTGCGGCGGTGCTGGTGAGGCCGCCGTCTGGGAGGACGGGCGAGGTATTGCTGAGGTCGCCGTCCGGGAGGGTGGGTGCAGTGGTCAGGGGGGCGGGTGCGGTCATGGTCATGGTGGGGCTCCTGGGGGCCGACGGCGCTGCGGCTACCTCATGCGTCCGGGCCGACTCGCTCCGGGCGGCCAGCTCGCTCCGGCTGGAGCCGGGCCAGCTTCGGCCGGGCCAGCTCCAATCCGGGGCGTGGACCAAGGCCAGCCTGGGACGTGGACCGGAGCCGACCCGACGTCGGCCGGAGCCAGCCCGGGACCTGGACCGAGACCGGCCCGGGTCAGCCCGGAGCCAGCCCGGGACCGCGCGGTCGGCGGGGCTGTGGTAGGGCGCCGTCAAGGTGTCTGGGGGGCGGATGAACACGGGGTCGGGCACAGACGACCCCGCGGAGTGCGACGAGCAGCACACGCGGCTCGGACTCTGACCGTATTGGGGCTACAGCGACGGCTGGCGCTGTCAGCGCATGCGCATTCGGCCCACGACCGGGGTGCGCACCGTCAAAGCGCAGGTCAGAAGGGTCGAAGCAGCCATGACATCACCATACTCCCTGCCCACCGGGGTGCGCTCGGTGGCGCGCTGAGGTTCGTCTCACGGCCAACCTGTGGCCTTCGGATCCGGGATTTTTACCTCAAAGCGTGCTTGACGTGCAACAATACAGGCATGACCAGCATATCCGGCAGACCGGCATCGTCTGGACCTCGCAGGACCCTTCCTCGTGCGCACTACCGGCGCAGGGGAGGACCCGGCAGGGGACCGGGCCGCCCCCGTACAGGCAGCGAGGACAAGCGCGAGCGCATCCTCGCTGAGGCCGTCACGATCTTCGGGACGCACGGCTACTGGGGCACCACGCTGGCCCAGGTCGCCCGGGCCGCGGAGATCTCCAAGGCCGGCCTCCTGCACCACTTCCCGAGCAAGGACGCCCTCTTCGCCGAGGTCCTCCAGCGCCGCGACGCCGAGGACGTCATCGCCTTCCTGGCCACTGAGGGGGAGGATCCCTGGATCTTCTTGGACCAGTGGCTGGACCTCATGGAGCGTAACGTGCGTCACCGTGAGTTCGTGGCCGTCTACACGGCCATGACCCCCACCGTCCTGGACGCCACCCATCCCGGGCACGCCTGGATGGCGGGCCACCTGGCCGACACCATCCGCCTCATTGAGCAGAGCTTCGAGCGGGGCAAGAGGAAGGGGCTGGTGCGCGCCGAGATGCCCTCCCGGATGGTGGCCCGCACCCTGACCGCCCTGAGCGACGGCCTCCAGATCCAGTGGCTGTGCGCCACCACGCCGGACACGGCCGCCGGTGCGGAGGTCGCCACCGGGATGGTGGAGGAGATCCGCCTGTACGTGGACACCGTCCGCGACCAGTGGAGCCTGCGGGCCTGAGGCCCGCCTACCCCTGCTCCCGCCCTGGGCCCTGGGGGCGGTTCAGCATCCCCCACAGGGCGAACCAGCGGTTCACCACCACCGGGGCCGCGAAGCTCTGGCCGTACTCAAAGGCCAGCTCTCCCGCCCGTGCCCGCGCCTCGGCGTCGGACATGAGCGACCCCAGCGTCTCCTGGAACGCCTGGCGGTCCCCGTTGGGCACGAGGAACGCGTCAGGCCCGGCGGACATACGGATCCCCGCCGTGCAGTCGTAGGCCACCGTGGGCAGCCCCACCATGTTCGCCTCCAGGACCGACATGCCCAGGCCCTCGGCGCGTGAGGGCAGGGCGTGGATGGCGGCCCCGCGCAGCACCTTCCCAATGTCCTGGACCGTCCCGCACAGGGCGATGTCGGCCCCGCTGGCCCTGGCCTGCGCCTCCAGGGACTCCCTGGCCGGCCCGTCCCCGTAGATCCGCAGCTTCCACCCCGCCGGGGCGACGGCGGCGAAGGCCTCGATCAGGTGGTCCACCTGCTTGGCGCGGGCCAGCCTGCCCAGGTAGACCACCGTCTGGGAGGTGGCGGGGTCCGCCCGGCCCAGCAGCGGGGGCGCCGGGTCCACGAGGCACACCGCCTCCAGGCCCCAGCCCGCCAGCGCGCCGATCCCCGACGGGGTGAGCACCGAGACCACCCGGGACACCTGGGCGGCCTGACGGACCAGGTCACACTGCCTGGGCGTGAGGCTGGACACGTCCTCGTGGACCTGGGAGACCAGGATCCTGGGCCGCACCCCCGCCTGGGCTACCAAGAGCGTGGACTCCAGGCCGGCCCCTATCACCATCGTGCCCTCGTCCCAGGAGCTGGCCAGGCAGTGCATCCGCACCCGGACCAGCGGCCACCACAGCGCGCCCACCACGCGGCGCACCGGCCGCAGCCGCTGCCGGGAGCGCTCGAACCCCGCCATCCTGCTGGTCAGGCGTCGACCGGGGAAGGGGTTCACGACGTGGTGGCGGTCTCGCAGGTCGTCGTCGCAGGGGCCGAAGCACCACAGATCCACGTCCAGCCCCCGCCGTCTCATCTCGGTGGCCAGCAGGTCCGTGGCCGAGACGATCCCGTTGGGCCGGTGCAGGTCGTCTATGAGGAAGACGACCCTGGTCAGAGGGGGCGGGTCGGAAGGGTACTCACGGGTCATGGCACCAGCCTAGACTGTGACCTTGTCGTGACCGAGCTGTAACCCTGTCGTGAGGACTGCCTGGTTGCTAGGATGAGATGGCTTGAAACCACTCAAGGAGATTGCCTCGTGATCACTATCCGCCAGGCCGCCTACGGTGAGGCCACCACCGGACAGGGCACGCCGTTGAGTGTGTCGGCCCGGACCGGTGACCTCCTCGTCCTGATTACCTGCTCCCAGTTCGGCCACGTCGGACGCGACGGCGTCCCCTCAGGCTGGGCCTCGGTCTACTCCGACGGCTCCACCAGCCGCAACCGCTCCGGCCTGGTCGCCTGGAGCTGGGCCACCGGCCCCGACGACGCCACCAACCTGCAGTGGTGGAGCACCAGCCCCGACAACACCTCCCGCCAGCGGGCCCTGCTGCTGGCCGTCTCCGGCGTCCTGCCCGACAGCACCCCCCAGTGCCAGGGCTGGCAGGCGGACCCCGACACGCCGCCCACCACGGGCCTGGTGGTCGCCCAGGAGCACGGCACCCAGTGGGCCCCCGTCAACGCCTTCACCATTGACGGGGCCAAGGTGGTCCACCCCGGGGCCGCCAGCAACCTGTCCTCCTGGTCCACGCTGCGCGCCCTGCTGACCACCAGGGGCGGCACGCTCAGCCCCGGCACCGAGGGCTCCACCTGCGCCTGGACCTCCATCGCCCTCCAGCCCGCCCCGGAGACCCAGGCCGCCGGGCAGCGTCAGACCACCCCGGTGGTCGTCGTCGGCTCCGACGGCCAGCGCACCCCCGCCACCCCCCAGAACGTCTCCCCCTCCGCCCCGGCCACCGTCTCGGGCCTGCTGACCCGCTCCACCCCCTGGCTGGTGGCCCACCGGGGCGGCAGCGCCAACTGGCCGGAGATGAGCCTGAAGGCCTACACCGAGAGCGTGTCGCGCGGCGTGGAGGCCCTGGAGCTCTCCTTCACCCTGACCTCCGACGGCGTCGCCGCCGCCCTGCACGACCAGACCCTGCAGCGGGTGGACCCCACCGCCCCCGACACCCCGGTGGGCTCCATGACCTGGGAGCAGGTGCGCCAGTACCACACCGTCGGCGAGCCCATTATCTGCCTCCAGGACCTCCAGGCCGCCTTCGGCCAGGACCACGTGCTGTTCATCGACCCCAAGTACAGCGCCGCCCAGCACGCCACCTACCTTCCGTGGCTGGACCCCGAGCGCACGATCCTGAAGTTCTCCGGGGACGCCACCTGGCTGGCCGACGTCTGGAGGCGCCAGGGCTTCACCACCTGGGGCTACATGTACGCCGACTCCATCGACGACGGCCGGGCCGAGGCCTGGGCACGACACTGGGACCTGATTGGGGTACCCTGGGACGCTCCCGAGAGCACCTGGGCCAAGGCCGCGACCTACGGCAAGCCGGTCCTGGGCCACATCTGCCCCAGCCAGGCGGCCCTGGACGCCTGCATCGGGCACGGCGCCGTGGGCGCCATGTGCTCTGCCGTGGACGGCCTGGTCCGGCCATGACGTCCCCGCACCCACACAGAAGGATCCCCCATGCTGAGTAGACGCACCTTCCTCGCCGTCAGCGCGAGCCTGCCCGCCCTGGCCCTGGCCGGGACCGCGGCGGCGCAGGAGCCCGCCGCACTGCCCGCAGCGGTCGGTGCCGACTCCCCGGACACGGTACCCGTCGAGGTGGGGCCGGTCGTGCGCCACGAGGACCTCACCGTGGTGCGGGTGGCCGCCCCCACCGCGCAGGCCTCCCTGCTGACCAGCGGCGGCGCCTTCAAGACCGACGGCTCCTCCCTCAAGGCCGACGGCGTCCGCCTGGTGTCGGTCAGCCGCGGGGCCGCCCTGGCCCCCCAGGACCGCACCGCGACCCGGGCGCAGGGCTCGGCCCCCCAGGACATGACGGAGGCCTTCGTCGTCTTCGCCGCCCTGGAGGGAAACGACCCCGTCCAGGTGCTGCTACCTGGCTGGGGCCTCATCCCCGACGTCCCCCTGCTCAGCGAGCAGGACGCCGGCCTGTCCGTCACCGTCAGCTAATCCCCGGAAAACCACCACCCATGGAACCAGACCGCATTCTTGCGGCTCTCCGTAAGCACATTATCCTCGTCACCGCCCACGCGCTCATGGGAGCCCTGCTGGGGTTCGGCCTGGGCTCCTTCCTGCCCCGGCAGTACACCTCCACCACCAGTGTCCTGGTCTACACCTCGCAGAACGACGGCTCCCAGGGCCTGACCGGCTCCGCGGCGCTGACCAGCACCATTATGCCGACCCTCATTGAGCTGGGTAACTCCCGCAGCGTGGTCGCGGAGGTGGCCCGCAGCACCGGGGCGGACCCGGGCCGGGTGGCAGGGGCCATCTCCCTGACCAACCCGGTCGGCACCCTCCTCATTGAGATCCGGGCCACCGCCACCGCCGCCGACCTGGCCCACGACCTGGCGGCCGCGGAGGTCGACGCGCTCGGCAAGCGCGTGGGCAAGATGTCCCTCAAGGCGGGGGCGGACAACTCCCCCCTGGCCCTGACCTCGGTGGACGACCCCACCGTGCCCACCCGCTCGGGAGGCACCTCCCGCCTGACCACCGCCTTCCTGGGGATGGCCGCGGGGCTGCTCATTGGTGCCGGGTTCGCCGTCGGGCTGGACGCGCGCGCCACCCGGCGGGCCGTCGCCTCCCTGTCCGCCCCAGGGCGGTCATGACCTCAGCCGCTGTCGCGGTCGCCAGCTCGGAGCGGGTCACCAGCCGCGAGCAGAAGGTCGCGGTCTTCGCCCTCATGGTCATGGTCGGGACACGCTCCCTGGTCGGCCTGCCCGGGGGCCTGCGCCTGGGAGACTGCCTGGCCATTGCGATCCTGCCCCTGACCTGGTCGGCGATCAGGCACTCGCGGGTCTTCACCCGCCTGACCCTCCTGTGCGTCACGGCCGCGGCCACCGGCATGGTCATGTCCGTGCTCGTCGACACCAGCTTCCGGGTCTTCCCCGCCCAGCGGCGCTCGGTGCTCCTGGGGGTCATCGCCCTGCCCTGCGTGGCCGCCGCGGTGGCCTGGGGGGCGCGCCGGATCGGCCTGAACGCCGTCGCCGTGGCCATTGGCACCAGCATGCTCCTGGACGTCCTGCCGCAGCTCGGCAACCCCGGTGCCTGGAAGGTGGGGGTGGTTCCCGCCGTCACGGCCCTGGTCCTGGCGCTGGTGGCCAACCGGGGGCGTGCCGTCCAGGCCGTGGCACCGGTGGTGCTGGGGCTGCTCTTCGTGCTCAACGACGCCCGGGCGGCCTCCGGGTTCCTGCTCATTGTGCTGCTGGTGGTCCTGTGGCACGGGGGCCCCGAGCGGGTCCAGGCCCCCAGCAGGCACCCCCACCGGCAGATGGCCCTGCGCCTGGTCGCGGTGGTCGTCACCCTGGCCCTGGCCGCCTACGGGGTCATCCTGGCCTCCTCCGCCGGGGTCCTGGGGGAGGAGGCCCAGAAGCGGACCGTGGCCCAGTCCTCGGAGACCACCGGCGTCCTGCTGGCCGCCCGCCCCGAGCTGGGCGCCTCCTGGAACCTGTTCCTGCACCGTCCCTGGGGCTACGGCGCCGGGGTGGGGCCCCGCTACAAGGACGTGCGGGTGGCCATGGAGGGCATGGCCTCCCTGGGGTACGACCCGGAGAACAACTACGTCCTGCACTACATGTTCGGGCACGGCTTCGAGCTGCACTCGGGCATTGCGGACATGTGGACCGCCTGCTCCCTGCCCGGGGCGCTGCTGGTGATCGTGCTCGTCATAATGTCCCTGGGGGTCCTCCTGCGTGACCTGGGCTCGGCCCGGGTCCACCCCTGGCTGGTCTACGCCGTGCTCATGGTGATTATGAACGCCGCCGTCGGCCCCTGGGTGGTCCTGGGCCCCTACCTGGCCCTGACCCTGGGGGCGGCCTTCGTGCCCGCCATACCGCCGCTGCGCCCGCGCTACCTGCTCACCTCAGCGCTGTCCATACTCGCGGTGTCCCGGGCGGTCGAGCGCCGCGTCGAGCATGCCCCGTCCCCGGGCCAGGAGGCGGGCGCCCCGGGCCCGACGACGCAGCCCGCCCTCGAGCCCGCCCGCCGCCGCGCTGCCCGCCAGGATCCGCGCCCCGCCGCCTAGGGCGGCCCGGACCCGGACCCGCGCCGGGGCGCCGCCCAGGGCCAACTCCACGCGCACCGCGGTGGCCGCGTGGGAGCGCTGCCGACGCAGGATCCAGGCGTGGTCCAGGCGTGAGGCCGGGACGTGGTCGCGCACCCGCGCCTCGTCGCACCACAGGATGGTGCCCCCTGCCGCCGTGAGCTGGCGGGTGAAGAGGGTGTCCTCCCCGCCGGTGGCCCCGAAGTCCGCATCAAAGCGCAGCCCGTGCTCGCGCACGAAGCCCAGGTCCAGCAGCAGGCAGTTGGAGGCGGCCACCGGCCGGCGGGTGCCCGTGGGCCAGGTCCGGCGCACGAAGAACCCCCCCTGGCGCACCCACTCGTCGGGCTCGACCTCGTAGTCCGGCACCACCAGGCCCGCCACCGCCTGGCAGCCCGTGCGCGCACGCAGCCCCACCAGGGCCGCCAGCCAGCCGGGCTCGGGCTCCTCGTCGTCGTCGATAAAGACCAGCAGGTCGTGGTCGCGGGCCTCGTCCAGCGCCCGGTTGCGCACCGCCGCCACCCCCGGGACCTGCTCCACCACGTAGCGCACCGGTCCACCGGTGGCCTGGGCGCGGGCGCTGGCGGCGGGGTCGTTGTCCACCACCAGGACCTCGACGTCGGCCACGCCCCGCAGGTCGGGGATCTGGCCGAGCACGCCGCGCAGGGCCCGCGCCAGGTCCGTCGGACGCCGGTAGGTGGGCACGGCCACCAGGACCCGTACGGGGCCAGCGGCAGGGCCGGCGGCGTGCGGGGATGAGGTGTCGGGGCCAGCGTGCGGGGCCGAGGGGCCGCCAGGGGGGAGCGGGGCGTGACCGGAGCGGGTCGGGCTATGGGCTGGCGGCCGGGCCGGGCCGGGAACCGAGGAACTAGGCCGGGCAGGGGACTGGGCGCGGGATCCGGAGCCAGCGCCCGCGGGGCGCCGACGGGCCCTGCCGCTCATGAGATCCCTCACGCGAAAGGCGCGGGGGGCTCGCCCGTACTCGTGCACGCGCCCGCCCAGGGCCCCCACCACCATGCCGACCCCGCCCCAGGCGGAGACCTCGTGGCGGGCCCAGGCCGCCACGTCCCCGCGGGCCCGCCCCACCAGGGCGCGAGGCCAGTCCCGCCCCACCCGGCCCGCCCCCTTGAGGGCGTAGAGGGCGCGCAGCCGCGCACGCGAGCCCGAGGCCGTGTCCAGCCGCACGCTCACCCAGGACGAGCCCGAGCGCAGCGAGCGTCGCAGCACCCAGGGGCGCCGGGCCCGCCCCTCGGGCACGATCTTGGTCACCACGGCGTCGGCGGCAAAGCGGATGGTGCCGCCGGCCTGACTCAGCTGGCGGGTGAACAGGGAGTCCTCCCCGCCGCTGAGCCCGTACCGGGGGTCGAAACGCAGGCCCATCCGGCGTACCGCGCCCAGGTCCAGCAGCAGGTTGCCGGTGTCCGCGCTGGTCACGACGCCGCCGTCGGGCGCCTGCCAGGAGTCGAAGGCGCCGCTGTGCCTCACCCACGCGCTGGCCGGGCGGGTGAAGCGCGGTGGCGTCGGGCCGGTCACCGCCTCGCAGCCCAGGCGCTCGTGGGCGTCCAGCAGGGCCTCCAGCCAGCCGGGCCCGGGCTCCTCGTCGTCGTCGATAAAGGCCAGCAGGTCATCCCCGGACTCCTCCAGGGCGCGGTTGCGTCCGGCCACGATCCCGGGGACGGGCTCGTGGACGTAGCGCAGCGCGACGCCCTGCTCCCGGGCCCGTGCCTGCGCGGCCCGCACCACCGGGGCCGCCTGGCCCGAGGGGTCGTTGTCCACCACCAGGACCCGCGTGGGGACCGGTGAGCGGCCCGCCTGGTCCAGCAGCGCCGGCAGCACCGCCGCTAGTAGGGTGTTGCGCTGGTAGGTGAGCATCGCGATGGTGGCATGCTGGGTCTCCACGGTCCCTCCCTCCCGGGCCCGGCCCCACGGCACCACACGGTGTCAGTGCCACGGCGGGAGGGCCCACGTCTATAGCAACCAAGGATAGAAGGAGCGCCCGCACATGGACGAGATGGAGGTTCGCGCCCGGCAGCGCGCTGCACTGAGGCGCTCTGCCATTATCGTGGTGGCCTACAACTCCTCCGATCTCCTGTCACGCAACCTGGGTGCCGTCTCCACCCAGGCCCCTGAGTCGCTGGTGGTCGTGGTGGACAACTCTACCGACGAGCTGGAGCAGAGGCGCATGCGCAACCTGACCCGCTCCCGCGGCTGGGACCTGGTGGCGCCGCTCAGCAACGTCGGCTTCGGCGGCGGGATGAACCGGGGCATGGAGTACGCCCGCGCCAAGGGGGCCACGATCCTGGTGCTGCTCAACCCCGACGCCACCATCTCGCGCCAGGATCTGGGCAACCTGCTCATTGTGGTGGCGGAGTCCCCCATGACCATGGTCTCCCCGCTCATGACCAACACCTACGGCACGGTGGTCGCCGACGGCACGACCCTGTGCCTGGGCGACGGCACCATGCGCTCGCGCCGCTCCAAGCGGCCGATCCCCCCGGGCGGGACCTCCTACTGGATCTCGGGCGCCTGCCTGGTCCTGAGCACCGAGCTGCTGGACCTGGTGGGCGGCTTTGACGAGCGCTACTTCCTGTACTGGGAGGACGTGGACCTGTGCACCCGTGTCCTGGAGGTCGGCGGGGAGCTGAGGGTGGTGCGCGACTCCCTGGCCACCCACGACGAGGGCGCCACCCACGCCACCCCTGACCAGGGTATGCGGGCCAAGTCGGACACCTACTACTACTACAACGTGCGCAACCGCCTGCTCTACGCCGCCCTGAACCTGGACCGCCAGACCCAGAACCGGTGGCTGCGCACCGCGCTGGGCGCTGGCTGGGAGATCGTCATGCGCGGGGGCGCCCGCCAGCTCCTCATTACCCCCCGCCCCCTGCTGACGGCCCTCAAGGCCACCTGGGACGGCTACCGCCTGCTGCGCAAGGGGGCTCAGGTGGTCAAGAGCCCTTCCTGACCACGATCGAGTCCACCAGGACCTTGGCCTTCTCTGCGGCCCCCGCCGAGGCCGACAGGTAGGTGCTTAGGCCGACCGTCCCGGGCTTGTTCAGGCTGGCCTCACCGTCCGTGGTGTCCACGCCCCAGGCCTCGGGCTCGGTGGCGCCGGTCCACAGCTTGGCCCGCACCGTGGTGGTCTCGGCCCCGTCCAGGACCAGGCGCAGGTGGAGGGTGTCACCGGGGGTGTAGGCGCCCTCCAGGGACGCCGTCCCCAGGACCGTCTCCTTGCCCTTGATCACCTTGGAGACCGTCAGCTGGGTGCCGTCCTTGGAGAACCGGACGGAGGCCTGGTAGCGCCCGGCGGCGGTCTGGCGTCCCGCGTAGGTGACGTAGGCGCCGTTACCGCCGGGGACGGCGTCCAGGGACAGGTCCACGGTGGCGTCGGTCGAGGTGGAGTCCACCACAGGGCTGTGGATGGAGGTGGAGGCCTTGGGGGCGGGCATATTGATGACGCCGTGGGAGGAGTCCGTCGAGAAGCTGGTGGCGGACCAGTCCACCGTCCAGTCCCCGCCGTACTCGGTGCTGCCCCAGCCGCGCTCGGTGGTGCGGGAGAAGGTGTCCTTGAGCAGCACGCCCGGCTCGGGCGGCTCGGGGTTGGGCTTACCGGGCTTGTCCGGCTTGGGCGCCTCGGCGCCGGTGCCCAGGGCGTAGTGGGCGGCCACGGCGTCGGCGCTCAGGGCGGAGCCGTACACGGCCACCTCGTCCACGGTGCCGGTGAAGTAGTCGTTGGAGGGCTTGCCCGCCAGGCCCGAGGCGCTGTCCCCTGCCAGGCGCCAGTAGCCGCTGAAGGACTGCGCGGTGGTCATGGTGGCGTCCTGGGCCGCGACCTTGCCGTCCACGTAGAGCACGCTGCCCGCCGTGGGGCTCAGCGTGGCCACCACGTGGTGCCAGCGCCCGTCGTTGTAGGACTTGTCCGTGGTCAGGGTGGTGACCTTGCCGGGGTAGGTCATAAAGCTCAGGGTGCCGTTGTTACGCATGTAGATGATGCGGTCCCTGTTCTTGGAGGCGCCGGAGGCGGAGGAGCCGTAGCCCAGGATGGGCCCCCCGGAGGTGGTCTCCGTCTTGAACCACAGCTCGGTGGAGAAGGTGGTGGGTGCCGGTGCCGCCTTGGAGGTGCTGGCGTGGCCGTCGGAGAACCACGTCGAGCGGAAGGACACGGCCTTGCCCGAGGGCAGCAGGGAGGCGGCGCCGCGCTGGACGCCCTTGGAGGAGAGGTTCATGGGGCTGCTGCCCACCAGGTCCTCGGAGGCGGCCTTGGAGTCGTCCAGGGGCCAGTAGTTCACCGCCCCGTCCCGTACCACCTGGGAACCGTACTCCGACAGGGCCTGGCCGTTGGTGGCGGTCACCTTGACCCAGTCCGAGCGGGTACTGGCCCCCCACTGGTCCTTGACCACCACCACGTAGCGGTGGGTGGAGCCGGGGTCGACCGTGTCGATCGCGGAGAGCTGGGTGCGGGCCCAGGGCAGGGAGGAGACGGTCTGGGAGGACACCGGGGTGCCGTCCAGGGAGTCGCGGTAGACCTCGTAGGTCAGGTACTCGTCGTCACGGTCCCAGTTGGTGGAGAAGGACAGGGTCACCACGCCGGCGCGCGGGGAGGAGGCCGAGACCTTGTAGGCCCCGCCCTTGTCCATGGGGCCCTCCTGGTTGGGGGCGATGTCACGCCGGGCAAAGCGGGCCAGGCCCTGCTGGGGCTTGCGGTTGACGGCCACGAACTCCCCGCCGTAGACCACGTAGTCCTGGTTGCCCTCCACCGTCCAGGTGGCCTGTGCGGCGGAGGTGTAGGTGCCCACGGTGAACTCGGGGTAGAAGTTGAGCACCGTGGGGGCCGGGTGCCCGCCGAAGTCCACGTAGGTCTTGGCCGTGTTGGTCTTGACCTTGCCGGTGGCGGCGTTGGTGATGGCGGTGCCGTGGCGCAGGCCGGTCTTGTCCGGGAAGCCCCCGATGTTGGAGCAGTCGTGGGCGTGGCTGGAGATGTAGACGACGTCGGCGGTGGGGAACATGTCGTAGGAGTCGCCGTGGCAGTCGGCCAGGTAGTCCGCGTCGCCGGAGGTCCAGCTGGCCCGGAACACGCCCTCGTAGGTCCCCTGGTTCTCCTTGTACCAGTAGGCGCCCCCGTACAGGCCCTTGGAGTCGGCCACCAGCGACATAATGCCCGCCTGGCGCCCGGCGTTGCGGACGTACTTGTTGACGTTGTTCTTGCGCAGGGAGCCGTTGGGCTCCAGGATGGCCAGGCCGAAGCCGGGGTTGGTCGAGCCGTTGACCGAGGTGAAGTTGCCGCCGATGGCCACCGCCCCCGAGGCCTGGTCCACCGCCAGGGCCCGTACGAAGTGGTCGGGGATACGGGCCGAGAAGGAGGTCACCTTGTGGGTGGCCAGGTTGACGGCCGCCACGCGCTGGCGCCGGGTGCCGTTGACCTCGGTGAAGGAGCCCGCCAGGTAGAGGGTGGAGCCGTCAGGGGACAGGTCCAGGTCCATGACCGCGGCGTTGGTGCCCGCCCGCAGGGGGGTGCGGGTGCCGTCGGAGGCCCGGATGGCGGCCAGACGGTAGGCGTTGGCGCCGTTGACCTTGGTGAAGGCGCCCCCGATGTACAGCACGGAGCCGTCCTTGGACGCCTTGATGGCGCTGACGGTGCCGTTGGCCTTAGGGGCCCAGTCCAGGAGCTCGCCGGTGGTGATATCGTAGGCCAGGGCGCCCGCGCGGGGCACCTCCTTGGTGCCGGGGGCGGCCCCGGCGGGGCGGGCCTTGGAGAAGTCCCCGACGGCGTAGACCGTGTTGCCCACGACCTCCTGGTCCCACACGACGCCGTTGATCTGCGGGGTCGGCAGGGAGTCGGCGGAGACGGTCTGGTCGGCTGCCTGGCCGGCCACCTCCGTCTCAGCGCGCGCTGGCGGGGGGGACACGGCCAGGACCCCCGTCAGCGTGAGAAGGGACACCAGCCCTGCGCACAGGGCGGTCAGGGAAAGTCGGCGGGGGCGGGGATGAGGGCTCACGGTCGCTCCGGTGCTCATGGGGTGGATGGAGGAACAGGTGGGAGTGGCGGAGAGGGCGGTGCTCTTCGCACAATGCGTTCAAGTGTACTCCCTTATAACAGGTGGTCAGCGTCAGATGACGAGGGAGTGCGGCGGCTGCGCACCCAGCGGGGCACGAGCCGCCTGTAAGCAGGTCCTGAGCGGGTCCTCGGCGGGGTCCGGGCAGGACCTGGGTGCCTGCCGGGCGAGTGCCGAGTGCCTGCCGGGCGAGTTCCAGATGGGCGCCAGATAAGTACCAGGTGTCTGTCAGGTAAGTCTGTGCGCATTCTATTACGGCGCCCAGGTGTGCCTCCGCGCTCGCGGGCCCGGTGCTCGGTGGTAGGCCGCCCCGGGAGGCGCCAGAGGGCGTCCGTCGGGGCTGGCTCAGGACGAGCCGGTAAAGACCGCGGCCGCGCTCTCGTTGCCCAGGCCCACGCTGACCCGCAGGTCGGAGCGGCCCTCGGAGGGCACCAGGAAGGCGAACTCAATGACCACGGCCTGGCCGGGGGCCACGGAGGCGGGGACCTCGTCGGAGGACCCGGTGACCTGGGGGGCCGGGGTGCGGTCGGCGCCCCAGGAGACGGAGACCACCAGGCCCTCCAGGGAGAGGTCCTCGGCCGAGCTGTTGGCTACCGTGACGGGGATGATCAGCCCCTCCCCGCCCCTCTCCCCGGGCAGGGGCACGAGGTCGCTGACGCGGGGGGCGCCCACGGACAGGACCGCCTGGGTCGTCTGCACCGCCTGGCCCATGGACACCGCCTCCAGCTCCGCGGGGGCCTGGGGCTCGACGGGGCCGTCCTGGTCCTCCTCGTCCTCGCCCTCCGGGGTGGGGGACGCGCTGGTAGGCTCGGGTGCGGCGGGGGTGACCACCTCGGTGGGAACCGTCGTGGGGTCGGCAGTGCCGACAGGCAGTGTCGGCTCGTCAGACGACGAGGAGGTGGGGGAGTCGGAGGAGCCGCAGGCGCTCAGGACGAGCGCCAGGGCACTGAGCACACCGAGGCCAGCCAGGCAGGGACGGGAGAGGGTCATGAGCGAACTGTACGTCACGGGATCGTCCGAGGCGACGGCCGTGCTGGTACGAGACCCCGGAAAGGGCCCGAGACCACCGCTACGACACCCCGGAAAGGGCCTGAGGTCACCGCGCCGTGATCTAGACGTTATCCTGGGGGCCCGCTGACGTCCAATGGCGGTTACTCATATGGTTGATATCAAGCATCTCAAGTCCCTCCGCATCGCAATGATCGGTACGCGCGGCGTGCCAGCCCACTACGGTGGTTTCGAGACCGCCATCGAGGAGGTCGGCAGGCGCCTGGTCGACATGGGCCACCGTGTCCTGGTCTACTGCCGCAACCCCGACCCGGCCACCCCGCTGCCCGCCAACTACCTGGGTATGCGCCTGATCGAGCTCCCGGCGCTGCGGCGTCGGAGCCTGGAGACCCTGTCCCACACGGGACTGAGCGTGCAGCACCTGGTGCGGCGCACCCACCCGGACGTGGCCCTGGTCTTCAACGCGGCCAACGCCCCCTACCTGCCCGTACTGCGGGCGGCGCGCATCCCGGTGGCCACCCACGTGGACGGCCTGGAGTGGAGGCGCGGCAAGTGGGGCCCGGCCGGGCGGCGCTACTACCGGCTCGCGGAGTCCCTGGCGGTGCGCGGCTCGGACGCCCTCATCGCCGACGCCGAGGGGATCGCCGAGTACTACGACCGGGTCTTCGGGGCCCCCACCGAGCTCATCGCCTACGGCGCGCCCCTGGTGGCGCCCGGCTCGGGGCGCCTGGGCGAGCTGGACCTGCGTCCCGACGGGTACTACCTGCTCGTGGCCCGCTTCGAGGTGGAGAACCACGTGGACGTGGTGGTGGAGGGCTACGCCCGCTCCAACGCGCGCCTGCCCCTGGTGGTGGTCGGCTCGGCCCCCTACGCCACCGCCTACACCCAGAGGATCCACGCCCTGGCCGACGGGCGGGTGCGCTTCCTGGGGGGCCTGTGGGACCAGGAGCTGCTCGACCAGCTCTACGCCGGGACCCGCACCTACTACCACGGCCACTCGGTGGGGGGCACCAACCCCTCCCTCCTGCGCGCCATCGGGGCCGGTGCGCCCGTGGACGCCTACGACGTCACCTTCAACCGGGAGGTCGTGGGCAAGGCGGGGCGCTACTGGACCACCAGCGACGCCGTGCGCGACCTGGTCGAGTCCGCCGAGGCCTACCCCGCGGCCTGCCGGGCCCGGGGCCTGCTGTCGCGCGAGCGCGCCCGGCTCTACGACTGGGACGACGTGGCCAGGCGCTACGAGGCGCTGTGCCTGCGCCTGGCCGCCCAGGGCCCTCTCCAGCACCGCCCCAGCGGGCGGCGGGCGGAAGGGAGCGAGGAGTGAGGCCCGGCGGCCGCCGGCCCGGACGGCGCGGGCGCCCCGGGCCCGGTCAGGCTGGGCCCGGACAGGACATGCCCGGTCAGGACGTGACCGGACAGGCAGGGTGCGGCCAGGGCGCCACGGCCGACCAGGGTCGGGCCCCCCACCGGGACCCGGTCACCCGCGGGAGGGGCCGCACGGTCCTGGTGGCCCACCCCTACCCGGACCTCTACGGCTCGGACCGCCAGCTGGTGGAGACCATTGTGGCCCTGCGCACCACCGGCCTGGACGTCAGGGTGGCCCTGCCCCAGGACGGGCTCCTGCGCCCTCTGCTGGAGGAGACGGGGGCGCGGGTGGCGGTCCTGCCCTTCACGGTGCTGCGCAAGGTCCTGCTCTCCCCCTCCGGCCTGACCCGCCTGGCCGGCGGGGCGGCCGGTGAGCTGCGTCGGCTCCACGCCGTGGTGGGTGCCAGCGGCGCCGACCTGGTCCTGGTCAACACGGTGACCATGCCGTGGTGGCCGCTGGCGGGCCGGGCCGGCCGGGTGCCGGTCCTGGTCCACGTCCACGAGGCGGAGGACACCCAGGCCCTGGTCCTGCGGGCGGGCCTGAACGCCCCGCTCCTGGCGGCCACGCGGGTGGTGACCAACTCCTACGCCTCGCGTCGGGCGCTCCTGGCCGCCCAGCCGCTCCTGGCCGGGCGGACCCAGGTGGTCCACAACGGCGTCCCCGCCCCCGACGCCCCCCTGGCGCCGCTGCGGCGCCGGGCGCCGGGCGACCCGCTGCGCCTGGCGCTGGTGGGGCGGCTCTCCCCGCGCAAGGGCACCGACGTGGCCCTGGAGGCCCTGGCCCGGCTGCGGGGGCTCGGCTACCAGGCGACGCTGGCGGTGGCGGGCTCGGTCTTCCCCGGCTACGAGTGGTACGAGGCCGAGCTGCGCCAGCGCGCCGCGCGCCCCGACCTGGCTGGCGCGGTCACCTTCCTGGGATACGTCCACCCTACCTGGCCGGTGCTGGAGGAGGCCGACGTCGTCATGGTCCCCTCGCGCGTCGAGCCCTTCGGGAACACGGCCGTGGAGGCCATGCACGCCGCGCGCCCCCTGGTGGCCTCCCGGGTCCAGGGCCTGGAGGAGGTGGTCACCGACCGGGCCACCGGGCTGCTGGTGGCCCCCGAGGACCCGGTGGCGCTGGCCGGGGCCCTGGCCGAGCTGGCCGACCGTCCCGCCTGGGCCGCCGACCTGGCCGCCAACGCGGCCGAGCGGGCGGCCGAGCGCTTCAGCGTGGCCAGCTACCGCGCCACCATGGTCGACGTCGTCACCGGGCTCCTGGGCCCCTAGCCCCTCAGGTCCCGGCGCGGGTCCGGGGCGCCCCTGCGCCGGGCCCCTGAGCCCGTATCCTCAGGGCGTGGGCTGGCCCAGTCCCTGTGGGGCGTGGGACCGTGCCCCCACGCCCCGGCCCCGGGTGCTAGCGCCGGGCGGGGCGCAGGGGGTCGTCGGCCAGGCCCAGGGAGAGGTCCAGATCGCCCTCAAGGGGCTGGTCGGGCCGCTCGAAGGGGACGCGGGCGTCGCACAGGAAGACCGCCATCTCCACGAAGCTGGAGTAGGAGGCGCCAATGAGGTGCTGGGCGCTGGCCAGCAGGTAGAGGTCGGTCAGGGCCGAGCGCACCCCCTGGACGGTGTTGTAGCCGCCCTTGTCCTCCAGGGCCACGCAGCCGTCGAACTCCTCCGTGAGACGGGCCTGGGCCGCCTGGGTGTCGCAGGACAGGAAGAAGGGGACCCCGGGGTGCTCGGCGCGGATCTGGCGCATCCGGGTCGCGAACCACTCCACCGGGGAGGACTCGATGGTCTTGGCGTGGGAGACGGCGTGGGTGCGCACCTGCACCCCCACGTAGGGGCGCCCCCGCAGGTGGGTGTCGTAGACCCGGCGCACGCGCTGGGCGACCTCGTCCACGGGGACCAGGTCGCGCAGCATAGCGTCCCAGGGCCGGGGCCGCTCGTCCTCGCCCCAGGCGGGGTCGCTCCAGGTGAGGTACAGGCCGTGGGAGTGGATCTGCCACAGGTGGGTCCGGCGCAGGGAGTCGGTGACCCGCACCCCGTCCGGGCGCCGGTAGCGGGCCACGGGTACCAGCAGCCGGGAGGTCAGGCGCTCCACCCGGCGGCCGGCCTCGAAGTGCCACAGCTGGTCCATGCGCGGGCCGAAGTACCGGTCGGTGCTCCACACGTAGTACAGGTCCCGGTCCTCCACCTCGGCCAGGGCCTGGGCGGACAGCAGGGCCCGTACCCGGTTGCCCAGGCCGTCGCGGCGGCCGGTGTGGATCAGGAGGGCCTTGCGGCCGGTCAGCAGTGCCATGGTGCTCCTAGGAGTCTGGGGGGTCGCCCAGGGCGGGTCCCTGCGGGGCGGGGGTCAGCGGGCGTCGCGGCGCAGGTCGCGGTACCACTTGGGCAGGGCCAGGACCACGTAGCCCGCGTAGCCCACGAGCATGAGCCCGTAGACCCACAGGAAGACGGTGGGCGCGAAGCGGGTCATGAGCACCAGGCACATGAGCCCGTAGTCAGTGGGGACCGACAGGACCGACTTGAGGATGCCGGGGCGGGACTCGTCCCTGGCCAGGGGGGTGCCACCCTGGTAGCGCAGCTGGTAGGTGAGGATGTAGCTGAAGAAGTGGACGTTCTGCACCGCCCCGAAGGCCAGGGGGACCAGGAGGGCGGCCGGGGGCAGGTCGGTGAAGCGGAACAGGGAGATAGCGATAGCGCCGTGGATGGTGGAGAGCTTAATGACGTCGGCCACGTGGTCCAGCCACTCCCCGGCCTTCGAGCCGCCGCCGCGCAGCCGGGCCAGCTGGCCGTCGGCGGCGTCCAGGGCGTAGCCGAGCATGAGGAGGAGCGCGGTGGCCACGGCGCCCACCGGCGTGGGCCGCACCAGGGCGATCAGGGCGATACCGGTGTAGGTGCACAGGGCCGACAGCACGGTGACCTGGTCCGGGCTGGCCCCCAGGCGGTGGGCGACGGCGGCCAGCACGCGGCCGACGGGGCGGTTGACGACCCGGGAGTACAGGGGCGCTCCCGCCCTGGACTTCTGGGCCCGGGACAGTGCCCGGATGTTCTCGGAAACGGTCGTCGTCACAGACTCTCCTCGAGATGGCTTGGGGACGGGTGGTCGAGGGCCCGGCGTCGGGCCACGTCACGGCGCACCCACCAGGTGTAGGGGACGAGCTGGCAGGCCAGCACCGAGACCGCCGAGCCCAGGATGGGCCCGGCGGCGCCCAGGGGCGCGGTGAGCCACCACGACAGGGCGAAGTTCACCGGCACCAGCACCAGGACCGGCACCACCTGGAACCTCAGGCCCCGCGGGTCGGTCATGTACATGCCCAGGGGCTGCTTGGCGGCCTCAATGACCACGTAGACCAGGTAGGCGGCGATAAGGGTCACGGGCAGGTGGATGCGGCCGTCGGAGATGACCGACGCCGCCCAGGGGGTGAGCGCGGCCAGTCCCAGGCCGGAGACCAGCCCCCCGGCGCCGAAGAAGAGGGCCGGGCCCAGGGGGCTCTCCACCCTGCCGCGGGCCCGCGCCCGGGCGAACAGCGGCCACATGGCCACCCCGGCCACCATGACGGTCTGGGTGAGCAGGTTGAACAGGGTGGAGGCCAGGTTGTACTGCGCCAGCGCGTCCGAGGCCCCCAGGTGGGACAGGAGCAGGCGGTCGGTCTGGAAGGCGATGGGGATGACCAGGGACTGGACCAGCTGGGGGCCGGCGGTGCCCCGGATGCGCACCCCGCGCGCGCTGCGCAGGCGGGGGACGTCACGCACCGCCTGGCGCAGCAGCGGGCGGGTGGTGTACCAGGCCATGACCACGCAGACGACCGAGACCAGGGTGTTGGCCAGGTAGGACAGCACCGACACCGCGTTGCTGGCCTGGAGGCGGGCCGCGATGACCGCCAGCAGCAGGCAGCTCATGGCCGGGGAGACAATGCCCTGGCTAATGACCTGGGTGGCTGAGCGCCCCAGGCCGATGACAATGCGCTGGCCGATGGACAGGGGCAGGGCCAGGCCGTAGATGACCAGGCAGAGCGTGGCCGTGGTCCCGCCCCCGTCCATGAGCTTGGCCCCCAGCAGGGCCGGCCACAGCCCCAGCAGGCCGATGACCACGCCGACGGTGCAGATGACCAGTGCCGAGGCCAGCAGGACCCGGATGGCCGTGGTGACGGTGCGGCGCACCGTGGAGTCGTGGGCGGGGTCGGCCGAGCCGGCCACGGCGTTGAGGATGACGGCGCCGATCCCCAGGTCGGTGAAGGGCATGAGGGTGGGGAAGGTGGCCAGCAGCCCGTACTGCGCGTAGGCGTCGGTGCCGAAGTGGCTAATAATGAGACGGGTGTTGACCAGGCCGAACGCCCCCGTGACCCCCATGACCAGGACCTTGGCCAGGGCGGTGCGGCCCACTGAGCCCCACGCCCCGGTGGTCGTACTGGCTCGTGGCATCCGGCTGCTCCTCGTAGGTCCCCTGCCTGCCGCCTGGGTGGGGCGGGCGGGCGCCACCGTAGCATCCGGGACGGTCCGTCGTCCGGTGGCGCCCCGGCGTCGGGGCGGCAAGCGTGCAGGTGGGGGGCGCGTCCGGGGCGCGGCGCCGCGGAAAGGGGCGGCCGCTGCAGGGGACGGGACCGCGCCCCGGGTGCCCCGGCGAACCGGGCAGGATATTATTCTACCGTTCCGTCACCCGCCCTCCCGGACGGGTGCCAACCGTCCCCGTGACGCCCTGACACACCCGACCCGACACGCCGTGACACCGGTGCACCCCGCCGCCTACCTGCGACCTCACAGTAGACGCACAGTGAGCCCACTCACGTGCAGGCCATATATCGGTTTCGGGCGCTATGCTCATAGGGCCTCATGATGTCGATGCCGCTCAGGCGCGCCTCCATGGGCGCGCAGTGCCCCCTGGAGTTGCCTTGTCCCTTAAGCCGCTCGTCCTCCCTCCCGCTCAGCCCCGCCAGCTTCCCTCCGGCGAGCCCAGCGGTGACACCCTCGTGCGCCGTGCGCCCTCCTCCAGGCCCCACCCGCACCTCAACGTCCCCGCGCCCTGGCCCCAGGTGCGCGCCGACCTGCGCCTGTGGATCGTCCTGGGCGACCTGGCCGCCGTCCTGGTGCCCGTGTGGGCGCTCCTGCTCCTGGGCCGGGCGGACACGGCGCTGGCCGTCGGCGTGGCGGGCGGGGGCCAGGTCGTCCTGGTGTGGTCCATGGGCGGGCTGGGCCCGGGGTCGGTGGACCACGGGCGCGTGCCCTCCGGGCGCCTGGCCCTGTGCGCCCTCCTGACCTGCCCGGTGTCCCTCCTGGCGGCGCAGACGCTCGGGGCCCCCCGCCGGGCCTGCCTGCTCCTGCTGGCGCTCCAGGCCCTCCTGGTGCTCGCCGGGCGCGTCCTGGAGGGGTCCTGGCTCTACCGGCGTCGCCTGGAGGGGCACGCCCTGCGCCGCACCCTGGTGGTCATGGGCCCGGGGGCGGAGCCCATGATGTACCAGCTGCGCCGCTTCCCCGGGGACGGTCTGATGGTGGTGGGCTACCTGTCCTCCGGGGTGGGCGACTCCTACGACCGCCCCGCCGACCCGGTGCGCAGCGCCCAGCACGTGGCCTCCCTGGTGGCCGACGAGCGCATTGACGTCGTCATGACGGTGGGCAGCGTCACTCCCGGTGACCTGCTCAACATTATGCGCGGCCTGGAGGGCACCCCGGTACGCCTCTTGGTGGCCCCGGGCCTGCAGGACGTCGAGCCCGAGCGCATGGAGGGCGTGCCCGTCACCCACGGCTGGACCGGGGTGGTCGCGGTGCGCACCCGGCGCACCCGCGCCCTGGGCAAGGCCGTGTTCGACCGGGTCGCCGGCACGCTCCTGACCGTCCTGGCCGCCCCGGTCATCGGCCTGGCCGCCCTGGCCGTGCGCCTGGACTCCCCGGGCCCGGCCTTCTACCGCCAGGTGCGTGTCGGACGCGGGGGCGAGCCCTTCACCTTGTGGAAGCTGCGCTCCATGTACGTGGACGCCGACGCGCACCGGGCCGCCCTGGTCAGCGTGGGGGGCGACGCCGGCAACGAGGTCCTCTTCAAGGACCGCGCCGACCCCCGCATCACCCGCGTGGGGCACTGGATCCGGCGCCTGTCCATTGACGAGCTGCCCCAGCTCATCAACGTGGTCACCGGTGAGATGAGCCTGGTGGGGCCCCGTCCGGCCCTGCCCGAGGAGGTCGCCGCCTACGAGACCGAGGCCCGCCGGCGCCTCCTGGTCAAGCCCGGCCTGACCGGCCTGTGGCAGGTCTCGGGGCGCTCGGACCTGTCCTGGGAGTCCACCGTGGCCCTGGACCGCCACTACGTGGAGAACCAGGGCGGGGGCATGGACGTGAGGATCCTGGCGCGCACCGTCCAGGCCGTCCTGGGCGGCCGGGGGGCCTACTGATGCAGGTAGGCTACGTCCCCGGCGGCTTCGACATGCTCCACGTGGGTCACCTCAATATCCTGACCACCGCCTCCCGGCACTGCGACCACCTGGTGGTGGGGGTGGCCACCGACGAGTCCCTGGTGCGCATGAAGGGGGCCCCTCCCGTCGTCCCCCTGGTCGAGCGCATGGCGCTGGTGGCGGCCCTGCGGGTGGTTGACGAGGTGGTCCCCGACCACGACCAGGACAAGCGCCTGGCCTGGCGGGCCCACCCCTTCGACCTGCTCTTCAAGGGCACCGACTGGAAGGACACCCCCAAGGGCGAGCGCCTGGAGGCCCAGATGGCCGAGGTGGGGGCCCGGGTGGTCTACCTCCCCTATACTCCCACCACGTCCTCAACCATGCTGCGCCGGGCCCTGTCCCAGCAGATCTCGTCGCGCACCAGCCCTCGTCCCGGAGGTCCTACCCAGCTATGAGCACAACAGTCGCGCGCGCCACACGTCGTCGGCGTCTGTCCGCCGCGACCGCTGCTCTCACGGCCCTGGTCCTGGCCGGTGCGGCCTGGCTCCACGACGGCGTCCCCCAGGCCGACCTGGATCTCAACGACGGCGGGGTGTGGGTGACCAGCGCCTCCTCCCACCTGGTGGCCCGCCTCAACTACCCCTCCCGCCAGGTGGACGGCTCCATCCGCACCGCCTCGGCCTCCTTCGACGTCACCCAGGACGGCACCGACGTGCTCGTGCCCGACCAGGGGCAGGGCAGCGTGTCCCTGGTGGACCCCTCCCTGGTCGAGCTCTCCGGCTCCACCAGCGTCTCCCAGGACGTCACCGTGCTCCAGGGGGCCAACCGGGTCCTGGGCGTGGACCGCACCGAGGGCACCGTGCGGGGCACCACCGTCAGCGCCCTGTCCTCCCTGACCTCCGCCCGGCCGCTGGTGGAGGGCCAGCCGGGCCTGGTGGCGGCCGCGGGTACGGACGGCTCCCTGCACGCGGTCTCGGTCTCCGCCGGCACCCTGACCACCGTCCCCGTCTCGGGCACCGGCTGGGGCGAGCCGCGGACCACCTCCATGACCCTGCCCCAGGGCGGGGAGGTGGCCGTCACCGCCGTGGGCACCGACGCCGTCGTCCTGGAGCGCACCACCGGGGTCCTCCACCTGCCCGGGGGAGGCACCACCGACCTGGGGGAGGGCGGGCTGGTCCTCCAGCAGCCCGGGCCGGCCGCCGGCTCGGTCCTGGTGGCCTCCCGCACCGCCCTGTACACCGTGCCCCTGGACGGCTCGGCCCCCACCCGGCAGGCCAGTACCAGCGGGGGCAAGGACGCCGAGGCCCCCGGCGTGCCCGCCGCACCGGTGCGCCTCAAGGACTGCGTCTACGCCGCCTGGTCCGGCTCGGGGCAGTTCCTGCGCGGCTGCGGCCCCACCCCCGAGATCCGGCACGACGACACCCTGGCGGCCTCCACCAGCCCCGTGTTCCGGGTCAACCGCGACGCCATCGTGCTCAACGACATTGCGGCGGGCCGGGTGTGGCTGCCCGACGAGGACCTCGTCCTCCTGGACGACTGGACCGAGACCACCGCCCAGAACGACCGGGACGCCGACCAGCAGGACGACTCCGCCGACGCCTCGGAGGACCAGTCCCAGCCCGAGCGCACCGAGGAGAACCACCCCCCGGTCGCCGTGGACGACCACTTCGGGGCGCGCCCGGGACGCTCCACGGTCCTGCCGGTCCTGGCCAACGACTCCGACCCCGACGGCGACGTGCTCACCGCCGTGCCCGGCGACGCGGGCAGCTCGGCCACCGTCACCCAGGCCCAGGGCGGCCTGGCCCTGCGCCTGGACGTGCCCGCCGACGCCACCGGGAGCGTGACCGTGCCCTACACCGCCGACGACGGGCGCGCCCTGAGCGACTCCGCCGTCGCCGAGGTGGAGATCCACGAGTGGGCCCGCAACGAGGCGCCCACGGAGACCTCCGTGCCCTCCCTGACGATCGTGGAGGGCGCCTCGGGCTCCCTGGACGTCCTGGGCTACTGGCGCGACCCCGACGGCGACAGCGTCTACCTGTCCTCGGCCCAGGGCCAGGGGATGGACGTCATGACCTCCAACGAGGGCACCGTGGTGGTGCGCGACACCGGCGCCGGCGTGGGGGAGCACGAGCTGAGCGTGACGGTCTCCGACGGGCGGGAGTCGGCCACCGGCACCGTCAAGGTCAAGGTGGTCGGCGCCGAGTCGGCCCTGCCCCAGGCCAACGCCGACCACGTGCGGGTGGTGGCCGGGACCACCGCCGTGGTGGCGCCCCTGGACAACGACGTCTCGCCCACGGGCGACCCCCTGCGCCTGGCCGCCGTCAGCGACCCGCCGGTGGGGGTCACGGTCACCGTGGACCAGCAGGCCGGGGTCTTCTCCCTGACCGCCGACAGCCCCCAGACCCTCTACCTGACCTACGACGTGGCCGCGGGCTCGGGCACCGCCAAGGGCATTGTGCGTATTGACGTGGTAGCCCCCTCCGCCCCCTCCGTCCCGCCCCAGGTGGAGCAGGACACGGTGCTGCTGCGCGACGGCGGGAGCACCACCGTCGCCCCCCTGAGCAACGACTTCGACCCCGCCGGCGGCATCCTGGTGCTCCAGTCCGTCCAGGCCCCCCAGGACGTCGGCGTGAGCGTGACCCTGGTGGACCACTCCCTGCTCCAGGTCTCCGCCGCGGGCCCCGTCCCCGAGGGCACGGAGATCCGCTACGTGGTGTCCAACGGCACCGCCTCGGCCACCGGCACCGTCTCGGTGGTCCCGGTGGCCACCACCGAGCTCCAGGTCCCGGTGGTGGGCAACGACACCGCCGTGGTGCGCGCCGGGGACGTGGTGACGGTCTCGGTGCTGGACAACGACTCCTCCCCCTCCGGGCTGAGCCTGTCGGTGGCACCCGACCTGGAGTTCCTCGACCAGCCCCTGGGGACGGCCTGGGTCAGCGAGAACACCGTGCGCTTCAAGGCCGGCCAGGTCCCCGGGCGCACCACCCTGACCTACTCGGCCCTGGACACCAGCCAGCAGACCGCCTCGGGCACCCTGACCGTGGACGTGTGGGCGCGCGACGACGCCAACAACTCCGCCCCCGTGCCCCGGGGCCTGGAGGCGCGCACCGTGGGGGGATCCCCGGTCAACGTCACCGTGCCCCTGGAGGGCATTGACGCCGACGGCGACTCCGTGAGCCTGGTGGGCCTGGGCCAGGCCCCCACCATGGGCACCGTCACCGTCAGCTCCACCTGGCTGACCTACACGCCCTCCAGCGGCGCCAGCGGCACCGACACCTTCACCTACGTGGTGGAGGACCGCCTGGGGGCCCAGGCCACGGGCACGGTGCGGGTGGGCGTGGCCAGCTCCTCGGCCGTCAACACCCCGCCGGTGGCCGTGGACGACCTGGTGGTGGCCCAGCCGGGGCGGACCGTGGCCGTGGACGTCCTGGCCAACGACCTGGACGCCGACGGCGACCGCCTGTCCCTCCAGGGCGCCCCCGTGGCGGAGGACCCCGCCCTGGAGGTCTCCTCCAGGGCCAACCAGGTCCTGGTGACCCTGCCCTCCTCCGAGGGTGTCTACTCCCTGCGCTACACGGTCTCCGACTCCCGCGGGGGCACCGCCGTGGGCACCGTCACCCTCCAGGTCAGCTCCGACGCCCCCCGGGCCCACCCGGTGGGGGTGGACGACTACGTCACCGTGGACCAGGTGGACGCCTCCGGTCAGGTCACCGTCCCCGTCCTGGACAACGACCGGGACAAGGACGGGTCCCCCTGGAGCCTGACGCTGAGCACCGAGGAGCCCGACGTGCAGGTGGTGGACAAGAGCCTGCGCCTGTCGGTGTCCCAGGAGCCGCGTACGGTCCTGTACACCGTCACCGACGCCGACGGGCTGACCGGCCACGCCGTCGTGGTGGTCCCCGCGCTGCGCGAGCTGCGCCCGCGCGTGGACGCCAGCACCGTCCCGGTGGGCGTCCCGGCGGACACCAGCACCGACATCCCCCTGTCCGCCCACATCCAGACCCGTGCCGGCACCAGCCCGGTCATTACCGACGAGAGCACCATCCACGGGGGCACCGGCGTGGAGTCGGCCACCCTGCAGGGGCCGGGCACCCTGCGCCTGACGCCCCAGAAGGGCTTCGCCGGGCAGACCTCGGTGACCTTCGAGGTGCGCGACGGCACCGGGTCGGACGCCCTGGCGGCCACCGTGACCCTGCCCGTCCTGGTGACCTCCACCACCAACACGTCCCCGACCTTCACCCCCACCGAGGTCACGGTGGCCCCCGGTGAGCCGCCGGTGGGCGTCAGCCTGGGCGCCATGGCCCGCGACGTCGACGGCGACGCCCTGACCTTCTCCCTGGGGACCGTGCCCGCGGGCCTGAGCGCCACCCTGTCCGACTCCACCCTGAGCGTCTCGGCCACCCCTGACGCCCAGCCGGGCACCAGCCTCTCCGTGCCGATCACGCTCAGCGACGGCGTCAACGACCCCGTGGCGGCCAGCGTCCCGGTCAAGGTGGCCGCCTCCACCCGCCCCATGATGACCACGGTCCCGGCGACCCGTACCTCCGACGGGTCCCCGGTGAGCGTGGACGTGGCCACCCTGGTCACCAACCCCTTCCCCGACAAGCCCATCACCCTGCCCAGCACCCCGGTGGTCACCGCGGGCCGGGCCGCGGTGGCCACCTCCGGGACCGTCATCACCATCTCCCCCGAGGCCGGCTTCTACGGCCGGGTGCTCGTGCAGTACCGGGTCATGGACGCCTCGGGCCTGGAGTCGCGCTCGGTGACCGGCTCCGTGACGGTCACGGTGGTCTCCGCCCCCGGGGCCCCCACCGGTGTGCGCGCCACCCCCCGGGGGGCCACCGGCATGACCGTGACCTGGACCCCGGGGCCGGACCACGGGGCGCCCATCACCGGCTACACCGTCACCGAGGCCGGCGGTGCCGGGCAGTGGTCGTGCACCGCCCCGCCCTGCGTGGCCACCGGCCTGCCGGTGGGCGGCACCTACTCCTTCTACGTGGTGGCCCACAACTCCGCCGGGGACTCCCCGGCGTCGGCCACCTCCACCCCGGTGGTCCTGTCGGTCACCCCCCAGGTGCCCACCGGCGTCCAGCTGACCGGCGGCGAGGGCGCCCTGAGCGCCCGGTGGAACGCGGTGCCTGACATTGAGGGCGTCACCATCACCTACGAGGTGCGCCTCCAGCCCAGGGGCGGGGGCAGCACGGTGACCAAGACCGTCTCGGGCACCTCCGTGGAGGTCCAGGCCCCCGAGGTGAGCGTGGGCACCACCTACACCATGTCGGTGCGGGCCGTGCCCAGCGCCGGCACCCCCTCGGCCTACTCCGCGCCCTCCGCCCCGGCCGCCCCCTACGGGGCCCCGGGCAAGCCCTCCGCGCCCACCGTGACCCCCTCCTCCGAGGGAGTGACCGTCAGCTGGGGGGCCGCCCCCGCCAACGGCGCGCCCGTGACCTACACCGTCAACGTCACCGGGGCCACCACCACCTCACCCAGCGCGGGCGGGGCCACCAGGCTCAGCATCCCCCTGGCCCCGGGCTCCTACACCTTCACCGTGACCGCCACCAACCGCGCCGGGTCGGCCACCTCCGACCCCACCAGCTACGTCCTGCAGACCGCCCCGCTGGCCCCCAGCGCCCCGGTCGCGCAGGCCACCGGGGTCAACGGCCAGGTCGTCGTGGCCACCCCGGCTTACCCCCGGGCGGGCAACGGCTGGAGCCAGGGCGAGTTGAGTATCCAGTACTCCCTGGACGGCTCCACCTGGCAGTCCGGCACCACCTTCGACGGCCTGACCGACGGCGCCCCGGTGACCCTGCGGGCCCGGGCCTCGGGCACCACCAGCGACGGCAGCACCCTGTACTCCGAGTCGGTCCAGGCCGCCTCGGTCACCCCCTACGGGCCGCCGTCCAGCCCCACCGCCTCCTGCACGGCCAGCGGCAGCCAGTGGTCGTGCACCTGGACCCCGGGGGCCACCGGGGGCAGGGCCAACACCTACCAGTGGTCCCACTCAGGCTCCGCCACCGACGGCACCCCCCTGACCGTGGGCGAGACCAAGACCTTCCCCTACAGCTCCGGCTCCGCCTTCACCTGGTGCGTGCGCGCTACCAGCGACGCCGGGACCTCCGACTGGGGCTGCTTCATCCGGGGCTCCCTGCCCAGCCCGGGGGAGGAGCGCACCTTCACCATCTCACCGGACTCCCCCGACGCTAAGTGCAGCGCCCAGGACCTCAAGGAGAGCGGGTTCTCGCGGGACAGCTGCTGGAGGATCGTCGTGGACATCCGCGGCATGAGGCCCAGCAGCGTCGTGGAGTGCTCCTACCCCTACCGGGAGAGGGGGCAGAACGGCTTCTTCACCTACCACGGGGCCGTCAGCCTGGATCCCAACGGGGAGGCCCACCAGGTCTTCCCCCACCGTGCCAACACGCGCGACGCCGAGGTGACCTGCACCCAGAAGTAGGCCCCCGGGCAGTGACCATATTGAGACCTGGCACGCTCGGTCTCACACTGTGGCGCCGGGCCGCGTATAGGATCATTGCCCTATGGCTATGACTCAGGAGAATGCGGCTTGGTTTGCGGAGACGTTTGCGCGGA
>ERZ772927.235-NODE-235-length-29917-cov-7.23036_pt1 | contig 29917 bp, 30 predicted proteins | sample MGYA00512115_ERZ772927 | MGnify/ENA primary metagenome ERZ772927 (study PRJEB29015, sample SAMEA2737924) | human oral metagenome | biome: human oral; feature: human-associated habitat; material: dental | place: China | collected 2013 ... | reverse complement strand
GTGAAAAACCATTGCCATTTAAACCGTCTGGCGGTGGCTTTGGCGGAAAAGGCAAGGGAAGTCGTGGCGGAAATGGCAACCGTCGCAACAATGACAATCGCCGTGACCGAGGTGGCCGTCGCGACCAATTTAAGAAAGGTCGTAAAGAAGAGCGTTTTGACAAAGAAAATCGCTACCGCAAGGATCACAAGAAGCCACGCAATACTTCTAGCGAAAAGAAAACCGGCTTTGTTATTCGTAATAAGGGTGATAAATAAACAATTTGAAAGACTGCTAGCAAGAACTAGTGGTCTTTTCTTATGAAAATTTATTCGAATTTTGTATTGGCTTTTTGTTTTTTGTGGGAAATGAGTCTACATTCTATGACAATTCACAACAATTTTTAACAAAAATGATTTAAATTCATATTTTTATGTGTATTTTTTTAAAATAGTGTAGTATAATAAGCGTAGAAGGCCTACTCATATTAAGATAGGCATTACATTGAATACGGATTAACCAATAATGTTAAAGATTAGGCGCTGCCATCTCATTTTAACAATAAACAAAAGGAGCAGGTAAATGAAGGAAGGTAGACATAGAATTATTCTGCAGGAGCTTGACCGAGCGGGTCTGGTATCTGTTAGGAAATTAAAGGATCTTTTGGATGTAACGGATATGACCATTCGTCGTGATTTAATTGATCTTGAGAAGCAAGGTTTTTTAGTTCGAGTTCATGGAGGGGCACATAAAAAAGTTAGAGATGGCTTAGTGGAAGTTCCTCATACTGAAAAAATCATGATCAACACGGAAGAAAAAGAAGCGATTGCTAAAAAATGTGCAGATCTCATTTCTTCAGGAGATACAATTTTTATCGGTTCAGGTACTACAACAGCTTTGATTGGAGATTTCCTTGATGATAAGACTGTTAATATTGTTACCAATTCCTTGCCAATTTTTGAAAAACTAAAGGATAATCCTCACTATGATATCCTTTTGATTGGTGGTCGTTATCGGGTTAAAACGCAAACTTTTGTAGGACAATTTGCCGTTAATTTACTCAAAGAAATCAAGGTTTCTAAGGCTTTTATTGGGGCTAATGGAATTGATGGTCACAATGTTACAACAGCTAATGAAGAAGAGGGAAATGCGGATGCTATTATCCTTAACAATGCGATTGAAAAATACATTGTTGCTGATAATAGTAAATTTGATAGTTATTCTTTCTACACTTTTTATCGCTTAGATGACGTGAATGCTATTGTAACGGATGACAATATTTCGCAGAGAATGAAAGATAAGTATCAATCTTATACAAAAGTTTTATAAAAAACAAAAATGCCAAACTAGTGTTGGGCATTTTTTTGTGCTTCAATATAAGCCAATTTTTCTTGACGAGTTTTCTGTTTGAAGAGAGCTTCTGCTGACATGGCAGAAGATTTGTCAGGGTATTCTTCCTGATAAAGCAGTTTAACAGGCAGTCTGGCACGAGTATACTTTGCACCTTTTCCTGCATTGTGGACATCCAAACGCTTTTGCACGTCCGTGCTATAACCGGTGTAGAGAGTACCATCAGTGCACTCTAAGACATACATATAGGCTTTAGTTTCCATGGTAGATCTCATATATTTCTGGAGTATAGCTACCGTCTTCCTCATGCAGAATGAGAGGTGGTAGTATCTTTAAGCCGTCCCTTGAGCCATCTTTAATAGCCTCAATCAAAAGCATATTGGCTCCTTTACCCATCTTGGGATAGACAAATTGGATTCTTTTTGGTGCCAGGTTATGAGCTTTCATAGTATCCAAAATATCTAAGAAGCGGTCGGGTCTGTGAACCATAGCAAGGCGCCCGTTCGATTTGAGGACACGCTGGGCGATAGTACAGATTTCTTCAAGATTGGTTGAAATCTCATGTCGGGCTAGGAGATAGTGCTCGCTTTCATTGAGATTGGAATGTTTGTCAACCTTGAAATAGGGAGGATTACAAAAGATCATATCAACCTTACTACAAGGAATGTAGTGAGGAAGGTTTTTCAAATCGTCATGAATGACTTGCATTTGCTGGTCAAGCTGGTTAAGTTGGATGGAGCGCTGCGCCATATCTGCCAGACGTTCCTGGATCTCAACTGCAATAATCTTAGCCTGAGTGTGGGCACTGGCAAATAAGCCGACAGCGCCATTGCCAGCACAGAGGTCTACAATCAAGCCATTCTTGGGTAATTTTGGAAAGCGAGAGAGCAGAACACTATCAACAGAATAGCTGAAGACCTCTCGGTTTTGAATGATTTTCACGTCAGTAGAAAAGAGCTGATCCAGCCGTTCTCCTTCTTTTAATACTGCTTTTTCCATAGTGTTATTATAGCACGAGTCAAAGGACGAATTCAATCTTGAATAGAAAAAAGTTCTAACTAGAAAAAAGTTAGAACTTTAATGAATGTTTCTTAATTCTATCTTCAATTGCTGAATTGGCCATTATCGGATTTTTCATTTTTTTCTTGGAGATAATTGACCAAGATAAAAATAAGGCTGAAAACAAAGGCTAGGATAAGGAAGATAGGGGTAGTTTGACTGGTCAAGGTTCCAATTTCGATAAAGGAACGAAGGAGGTAGGCTGTTCCGAAAAATCCTCCAATAGACCAGATGATGAGAAGAATTCTCCAAAGATTGAGCGGAATACAAGCGCGTGCTACAGAAAGAAAACCAATGGTTCCTAGTAAGTAGTAAGAGACTGTAGACATATCAAGAGAACTCCAGCCATTATAAGAACCGAAAATTCGGACAAATAGTACACTGAAGACAACCATGAGTCCGCTTGGTAGGGCTTTGAAAATTGCTTTTTTAAGGAACTTAGGCTCTACCGGACGGATATTACGCTCGAATGTCAGCACAAATGGAGGGAATCCTTCAACAAATTGGTCAAAGAGAGTGATTTGCACTGGAATGAAAGGAAAGACTAGAAGCCATTCTTTATTTCCTAACAAGACACTGGAGATACAAATCATGGTCAAGATAAAGGAGTAGATGGTCTTCACCAAGAAAATAGGAGCGATACGGGCAATGTTATTTACCACGCGCCGACCTTCAAAGAGAATCTCAGGAACATCATTGAAGTCCGAGTTGAGAAGAACGAGATTGGCAATCTGCCGTGTCGCAGGGTCTCCTTCGGCCATGACAATCGAGCAGTCTGCTTCTCGCAAGGCCAGAATGTCGTTCACCCCGTCTCCAGTCATGGCAGTTGTATGGCCAGCTTTTTTCAGGGTTTGAATAATGAGCTTTTTCTGATGAGGAGATACACGACCAAAGATAGCTGTTTCTTCAGCCGTAGCAATCAAGTCAGTATCTGAGACAGTCGAACAGTCAAGATAGCTTTGATAGTTTTCAAATCCTGCCTTGGCGGCAATATTTGAAACAGTAATTGGATTATCACCAGAGATGATTTTCAGATTAACGTCTTGGGATCGCAGGTATTCGAGTGTATCAGCAGCCCCTTGCCGGATAGGATCTGTAATTTCTAAGACAGCCAGAACTTCAATCTGTTGGGGAAGCGTCATGTGCTGGTGGTTAAGTTTGTTAGTGCTATAAGCTAGAGCCAAAACACGAGAGCCACGTTCTTGTGCTTCTTGAACTGGTTTTAGGTTTTGTTGATGGAGCAAGATTTCGGGTGCTCCTAGGAAGATAGTCCCAAAGGGTTCCATTTCCATAGCTCCCCATTTTCGATCGCTGGAGAAGGGGATGATATTTGACGTTTGGTATTTTGTTAGGGCTGAAGGGAATCTTTTACGAATGGCTTGTGCAGTAGGATTTTTATCATCGCTGTTGGCCATATAGCTAGCTAAAATGTCTGAAATTGTTTCTGTTGAAATAGATTCTGACAAGGGATAAACTTGCTCGACCTTCATCTTACCTTCAGTAATAGTTCCTGTTTTATCCAAGCACAAAGTATCTACGTGCGCTAGAGTTTCGACAGAGTACATTTCTTGGACCAGGACCTTGCGCATCCCCAGCTTAATAACAGCTGTTAAGAGGGAGGTGATAGTCAGAAGGGCAATACCTTTTGGAAGCATGCCCAAAAGAGCTGTTGATGAGTTGATAACAGAGTCTTTGACAGGAAGCTGTTTGATGAGTAAGGCTTCAAAAAAGAGAGCTAAACCGCAGGGGATGATGATTTTTCCAGTAAAAGCAGCGATTTTATTCAATGAATCCAAGATGCGAGAGTTAAGTGGCTTAAGAGTTTTGGCTTCTAACATCAGTTTAGCAGCGTAGTTATTGGCCCCTACTTGAGATACTTGGGCTAAGACTTGTCCGCTGGCTAAAAAACTACCCGACAGCAATTGATCGCCAATTTCTTTGAGTACAAGATCGCTTTCACCAGTAAGCATGGCTTCGTTGGCTTCTGCAAAGCCATCTAGTACAATAGCATCACTGGGAACCTGTTCTCCAGCTGACAACTGAATCACGTCCTCTAAAACGATTTCTTCAGGATCTATTTTTTCTTGCTGGCCATTTCGAATAACGCTAATCTTTTCTCTAGTCATAAGATTCAGCTTGTCGATCATTCTTTTAGCCCGAAGCTCAGTCATAATACCGGTTAAGGCATTGAATGATATGACCGCAAAGAATACCATATTACTCCAGGCTTGAACAAAAGCCAGCGCAAGAGCAATAACAAAGTTTAGAGCGTTAAATAGTGTAAAGACATTGCGTTTAATAATATCCCAAGTGCTGGAGCTGGTCTTAGCCGTAAAATCGTTTGTTAGGCCTTGTTGGATTTTTTCAGACACCTGGTCAGATGTTAAACCAGTAACGTTTTTCATATTTTCCATGTCGCTATCATATCATTTTTTAGGGAAAATTTCTAATGGAATCTGCCTCCAAGCAAAAATGAAAAACATTGCAGTTGATAGAAGGTTGAGGTATAATGGAAAAGTGAATGCATAGAAAGGTTTATGATTATGTTTTATACCTATTTAAGAGGATTAGTAATGTTTATTCTATGGGCTTTAAATGGAAATGCCCATTATCACAATTTGGATAAAATTCCTTCTAAGGATGAAAATTATATTTTAGTCGCTCCACACAGGACCTGGTGGGATCCTGTTTATATGGCTTTTGCTACCAAGCCTAAGCAATTTATCTTTATGGCTAAAAAAGAGTTGTTTAAAAATCGTATTTTCGGCTGGTGGATTCGGATGTGTGGTGCCTTCCCTATTGATCGTGAAAATCCGGGACCTTCAGCTATCAAATACCCTGTCAACATGCTGAAAAAGAGCAATCGTTCCTTGATCATGTTTCCAAGTGGTAGTCGCCATTCAACAGATGTAAAGGGCGGCGTAGCTGTTATTGCTAAGATGGCCAAGGTTCGGATTATGCCAGCTATTTACGCTGGTCCTATGTCTCTTAAGGGATTAGCTTCTGGTCAACGAGTGGATATGAATTTTGGTAATCCAATTGATATTTCTGATATTAAGCGGATGGATGACGCAGGGATTGAAGAAGTGGCAAGACGGATTCAAGCTGAATTTGACCGATTAGATGCTGAGGTAGTGCCTTATCAAAAAGCTAAAGCGCCAAACATCTTATGGCGCGTATTGCGCTTGTTGGCCTTTGTTCCAGCAGCCATCATTGGTCTTTTAACCATTCTTTTTAGCTTCCTAGCTAGCTTCGTCTGGGATCCGGATAAACATAAAAAGTAGGTTTAGTTATCATTTTCTTTTAGGAGAAAGGAGAAGCTATGTCACTAGCCTTGTTATCTTTTATCGTCCTATCGCTTTTTATGATACATGAGTTTGATGAAATTATACTTGTCAAACCTTGGATCAAACAGAATCAAGATTACCCTGCTTATCAGAAGGAAATGTTCATCGCAGGAAAGTCAAGTTATCCTTCTGCTGAAAGCTTAGCCTTGATGATTGCTGAGGAATTTATTTTAGCTTTCCTCCTGCTCTTAGTAGCAATTCTCTGCCGATTTTCTGAGTTGGCCTTAGCAATTACTATCTGTCATACCTTGCATTTATTGGGCCACATTAGTCAGGTTATAAAATTTCGCTCTTTGGTTCCAGGTGGACTGACTGCAGTTCTAACCTTTCCAATCTTGTTAGTGATTTTAGCAGTCTATTTATCTCAGAATTCAGTTTCTTGGGTTTTACTGATTCTGCTCAGCATTCTAGTCATGCTAGCTCTCTTAGGTAATCTGCTTTTTCTACATAAACAGGCTCCAATCATTCATGCCTGGATTTATAGAATCAGTAAAAGAAATTAAGAAATTTCCTAAAATTATCAAAAGTCAAGTTTACTTGGCTTTTTTTCTTCTTTTACGAATAAATAGGTGATACTTAATTTTGTTAAAGGAGAAATGATGATAGAAGATTTGATAGAAAAAGCAAAGCAATATAAAATTGCTTTAGGTCTTGGTCTATTAGGAGCGATTGCAGCAGGCTTTATTTTACTACAGGGAAGAGACCAAGGGGGGACAGATGTTCAGCAATTGACAGAGCAAACTTCTTCCTCTAGCTCATATAAGGATGAAAAAAGTAACAAGAGCAATGAGATCAGTCAAACCGAGACAGGAGATCAGTTGGTTACAGTTGATGTCAAGGGGGCGGTAAAAAAGCCGGGTGTTTATCAGTTACAATCTAATAGTCGGGTTCATGATGCTTTAGAGAAGGCAGGTGGCATGACGGAAGAGGCTGACTTAAAATCCATCAATCAGGCCCAGAAACTAAGTGATGAGGCAGTAGTATATGTGGCCAAAGTAGGTGAAAATACTGTAGACGTTACAGCAAGTGCCCCTACAAGTGCAACATCGGGAACGGGCCAGGCGAAATCCGCGCTGGTCAATCTAAATACAGCAACAGAAGCAGACTTTCAAACTATTTCTGGTATCGGCCAAAAACGTGCTCAGGATATTATTGCTTACCGAGAAGCCAATGGCAGATTTAAGTCTGTAGATGATCTGAAAAATGTATCAGGTATTGGGGCCAAAACTCTAGAAAAATTAAAAGAATATGTCACAGTGGATTAAAAAACTTCCCCTTTCACCAATCTACTTGTGCTTTCTTTTGGTTTGGCTATACTTTGCTATTTATAGTGGTGAAAGGCTCGCTTATCTAGGTTTTTCCCTGCTTATAGCTCGCCTAATCTGGCATTATCCAAGAAAGAAATGGTTGCCAACTTTAGCTATTCTAATTGCTTTCTCTATCTTTTTTTATGCTAGACGTGAGTTGACGGAACAAGCTTTTCAGACTCAACCAGCTCCTGCAAGACAAGTTCTTGTTTTACCAGATACTGTTAAAGTGAACGGAGATTCCCTATCTTTCCGTGGTAGAATAGACGGAAGACTTTATCAGCTCTACTACAAATTAGCAAGTCCAAGAGAGAAAAAATCATTTCAAAAACTAGCAGACTTGGTCACTTTAGAAATAGAAGGAGAGTTTAATCTAGCAGAAGGTCGGCGAAATTTTTCTGGTTTTGACTATCAGTCTTATTTAAAAAGTCAGGGAATATATCGGACAGTTAAGATCAGTAGGATTATGTCCAGTCACTCTGGTCAATCTATCAATCCATTTGATTGGCTGTCTGTTTGGCGTAGGAAGGCCTTGGTTTTCATTAAGACTACATTTCCAAGTCCAATGAGTCACTACATGACAGGACTCTTGTTTGGTGATTTGGATATTGAATTTGCAGAGATGAATGACTTGTACTCAAGTTTAGGAATTATCCATCTTTTTGCTTTATCAGGAATGCAGGTTGGCTTTTTTATGGATGCCTTTCGGAAAATTCTTTTGCGCATAGGCTTAAGGATGGAAACGGTAGATTGGTTGCAATTCCCGTTGTCCTTTATTTATGCAGGTTTGACAGGATTTTCTGTGTCAGTAGTGAGAAGTTTAGTGCAAAAATTATTGTCTCAATTTGGAGTGAGGCGCTTGGATAATTTTGCGATGACCATGATGGCCTTGATGTTTCTTATGCCGAGTTTTCTCCTGACAACAGGCGGAGTCCTATCTTGCACTTATGCTTTTATCATCACTATGTTGGATTTTGAGGATTCTAGTGGTTTTCGTAAAGCCGTGCTAGAGAGTTTAAGTATCTCGTTAGGCATTTTGCCGATTCTTATCTACTATTTTGCAGAATTCCAACCTTGGTCTATCCTCTTGACCTTCCTTTTTTCAATCGTCTTTGATACATTTATGTTGCCTCTCTTGAGTCTAATTTTTCTCATTTCGCCTTTGTTTGCCTTCACTCAAGTTAACATCTTCTTCCAATGGCTGGAAATGGTGATTCGCTGGGTAGCTAGTTTGTCAACAAGGCCGATAATTTTAGGACAGCCAAATCTACCTTTGCTTATTATTCTCCTACTGGTCTTAGCCTTGCTCTATGACTTTAGAAAACAAAAAAAGATTAGGGTTTGTCTGAGTCTCTTAGCAATCTTACTATTTTTCCTAAGTAAACATCCCTTACAAAATGAAATCACAGTAGTTGATATTGGGCAGGGAGACAGTATATTTCTGAGAGATATTAGTGGCCGAACCATTGTAATTGATACAGGGGGGCGGGTGGAGATTGGTAAAAAAGAGGCTTGGCAAGAACGAGTTAGAAAAAGCAATGCGGAAACGACCTTAATCCCTTATCTAAAAAGCCGAGGAGTGGATCGATTGGATAAATTGGTCTTGACTCACACCGATACAGACCATATGGGAGATATGTTGGAGTTAGCTAAGCACTTTTCTATCCGAGAAATTTATGTTTCCAAAGGAAGTATGACTCAAGTTGATTTTGTAGACAAGTTAAAGAAGATGAAAGCTAAAGTTCATGTGGTCGAGGTGGGAGATCGGCTTCCTATTTTTGATTCGGCTCTTGAAGTGCTCTATCCGCTTACTCAAGGAGATGGAGGTAATGATGATTCAATTGTCTTGTATGGTGAATTTTTCCGGACCAAGTTTCTTTTCACAGGAGATTTAGAAGCTCCAGGTGAAGGTCAGATGGTGACAGCCTATCCAGATTTAAGAGTAGATGTGCTCAAAGCTGGGCATCATGGTTCTAAAGGATCTTCTAGTCCAGAATTTCTAGAGCATATTAAGCCTAAGTTGGCCTTGATTTCAGCTGGTAAAAACAATCGCTACCAACATCCCCATAAGGAAACTTTAGATAGATTCGAAAAAATCCAGACTAAGATTTTTCGGACAGATGAGCAGGGCGCTATTCGATTTAAAGGATGGAATTCTTGGCAGATAGAAACGGTTCGTTAGTCACTTAAAGAGGAAACGTGGCAGGCATTATCCTAAGGTCTGTGGTATAATATAGAAAACTAAAAACAGACAAACTAGGAGAAAGATTTCTTGTTAGCAATTGAAGCCATCAAAAAAATAAATTTATCCAATCTACCTCCTCTTACGGTATTAACAGGAGATGATTTGGGACAGTTCGAATTGCTGAAAGAACAGTTGTTGAAGCAAATTGAATTTAATGCAGCTGACTTGAATTATGCGCTATTTGATATGAAGGAAGTAGATTACCAGCAAGTGGAATTAGACTTGGTGAGTCTTCCTTTTTTCTCAGATGAAAAAATTATTATTCTAGATCATTTTATAGATATCACAACTGCTAAAAAGCGAAATTTATCAGATGATGAATTGAAGTCTTTTGAGGCGTATTTGGAGCATCCGGTTGAGACAACCAGGTTGATTCTTTTTGCAGAAGGTAAATTAGATAGCAAACGTAGAATTGTTAAGCTTTTAAAACGAGATGCAGAGATTTTTGAAGCATCAGAGCCGAAAGAACAGGATTTAAGGTCCTATTTTAGTAAAGTGGCTCAAGCAGAGAATCTTCAGTTCGCTCCGACTGTGTTTGATCAACTCTTGATTAAATCGGGGTTTCAATTTAGCGAAATTAGTAAGAATTTATCTTTTTTAAAGGGATATAAGCCAGATGGTCAGATTGAGCTTGAAGATGTTACAGAAGCTATTCCAAAGACCCTGCAGGACAATATTTTTGACTTGACTCAGTTAATCCTAAATCAAAGGGTTGATGAAGCTCGAAGTCTTGTTAGTGACCTAAGACTACAAGGAGAGGATGAAATCAAACTGATTGCTATCATGTTGGGGCAGTTCCGTATTTTTACCCAGGTCAAGATTTTGTCGGGAAATGGCAGGGCAGAAAGCCAGATTGTATCGGACTTATCTGATTATCTGGGACGCAAGGTCAATCCTTATCAAGTCAAGTTTGCCTTAAAGGATGCCCGTTCCTTGGATCTATCCTTTTTGAAAAAAACGATGGCTTGCTTGATTGAAACAGATTATCAGATTAAATCTGGACTTTACGAAAAGGATTATCTATTTGATCTTGCATTGCTTAGGATTGCAACTGGAAATCTGTAAGCAAAATAGTTGAAAAAAAAACATGATTGCGTTATCATTTTCATAATAAATAAAGAAAAAGAGGTTTTGCAAATGGCAATTATTTTACCTGATCTTCCTTACGCTTATGATGCATTGGAGCCATATATCGATGAAGAAACTATGCACTTGCACCATGACAAACACCATAATACTTATGTAACAAATGTCAATGCGGCACTTGCAAAACACCCTGAAATTGGCGAAGATTTAGAAAAATTATTGGCTGATGTCGAGTCTATTCCAGCTGATATCCGTCAAGCAGTTATCAACAATGGTGGTGGACACCTTAACCACGCTCTTTTCTGGGAATTGATGACAGCAGAAGAGACTGCTCCTTCTGCAGAATTGGCAGCTGACATTGATGCTACTTTTGGTTCATTTGAAGAGTTCCAAGCAGCTTTCACAGCTGCAGCAACAACTCGTTTTGGATCAGGCTGGGCTTGGTTGGTTGTTAATAAAGAAGGAAAATTAGAAGTGGTTTCAACTGCAAACCAAGATACCCCAATCTCAGAAGGTAAGACTCCAATCTTGGGCTTGGATGTTTGGGAACATGCTTATTATGTAAAATACCGTAATGTTCGTCCTGATTACATCAAAGCTTTCTTCTCAGTGATCAACTGGAATAAAGTTAACGAACTTTATGCAGCAGCTAAATAATAGAAATTAGGAGCGAATCACTTAGATTCGCTTTTTTAGTCACTTTTTTGCCTTTTAGACTTGTTATTTTTCTCATATTTTTTTATAATACTAAAAATTAGGAGAAAAAATTTGTCTAAAAAATATATAACAATTGCCGTTGCTGTCATTTCCAGCCTCTGCCTGATCGGTTTGTTTATCTTCTTTGCTATTGAGTGGAAGATGGCCTATGAAAAACAAAGTCGGATGAATGCTGAAGCTACAAGCTCTGCTAGTCATCAGAGTCAAAAAGACAAAGAAGCGGCTATAGAAAAGCCAGAAGAAACCAAGCTTGTTCAAAAAAGTCCTGAAGAAAAGCAAAAAGTCATGGAGGCGGATGGGCCAACTATGGATGCTTTAGGTTTACGTTATGACTATGCCAATTTAGATTTGACTCAGGTAGTTCAGGCTTATTTAGCAGAAGCGGGAATTGAACAATCGCAGATTGCCTTTTCTTATAAGGACTTGACGACAGGCCAAACATTTGCCATGAATGATACCCAGCCTATGACAGCCGGCTCAACTTATAAACTACCACTCAATATGTTGGTAGTAGATGAAGTGGCTGAAGGGAAATTGTCTATGGAAGAGCGCTTTGATATTACCCAAACTCACTTTGAGTATCAAGGAGAGCATGATAATTATGTTGCAGCCTTTAATGGTGCTATGTCGATTCCTGATATGCAAGAGTATTCCTTGGTTTATTCTGAAAATACACCGGCTTATGCTTTGGCAGAGCGTCTGGGCGGGATGGACAAGGCTTATGAGATGTTCAGTCGCTACGGTCAGTCCAAGGGTGAGCTGAAAACTATTAGTCGTGAAAATAATAAGACCACAACGGATTACTATATCCAAGTACTAGAATATCTGTCCAAAAATCAAGAGAAATATAAGGATATTCTTTACTATATTGGCGAATCCTTCCCTGGTGAATATTATAAGCGCTATCTACGTGATATTACTATTTACCAAAAGCCAGGTTATGTTCGTGAAGCGCTAAATGTTGATGCTCTAGTTATGGAGGAGAAACCCTATATTGTAGCTCTCTATACGGCTTACTTAGGGGGCAGTACTGAATCTAGTGATGAAATCAGCGGACTTGGAATTGAGCAGGTGGGCCAACTAGCCTATGTTATCAATGAATGGCATCGGGTTAATAAGAATTGATTGACAATGAATTATAAAATTTTAAAAGTATGCTTAGATACAGATTTAGGCATATTTTTCTTATAATGAATGATACTTTAAATAGTATAAGTAAAACTCATAACGGAACCTATTTAGAAAAATATCGAAATATCCTTGACGTTTAAAAGATAAAGGTGTATAATTCTATTTAGAAAATAATCGAAATACTTTGGGAGGATGACTATGATTACTACACATATTATCATTTCCATGTTGCTTATTTTAGCGGCAGTCTTAGTTCCTGTTATTTATTTCAAAAAGAGCAAGCACATTTCTCTAGTAGTCTTTTTTTTAGGAGGAGTTGGTTTTTATTTATCAAGCCAAGTTCTTGAAAAAATCTTGCACTGGATTGTGTTACAGCCTCAGGCTGATGGAAGCATAGCTTTGCAGACGGAAAATCCTTGGCTATATGTCCTTTATGGTGTTGCTGTGGCAGCTATTTTTGAAGAAACAGCCCGATGGATCGTCTTTTACTTGTTACAAAAGAAGCGCCCAATGACAGTTAGCGATGGTTTGGCTTATGGCTTGGGGCATGGCGGTATTGAGGCTCTGTTTGTTGGAATTGTGAGTCTCTTAAACTTTTGGATTATAGCTCAAGCAGTGACTCAGGGAAATGCGCAGTTAGTGACGAAAGTTCCTCAAGCAACGATTGACTATATTAAGTCTCTGAGTGCTGGAAGCATCTATCTTTTGGTTTTTGAACGCATCGTGGCAGTGATCTGTCAAGTCTTACTAAGCTTTTGGGCTTGGAAGTCAGTCAAAGAAAAGGCCCCGATTTATTTTCTAGCTGCTCTAGGATTCCATGCTTTGATTGATCTAGCTCCTGCACTGGGACAGATTCAGTTGCTTTCACCCTTGGTTGTTGAGGCCATATTCTTTATTGAAGTAGTTGGTCTAGCTTATCTGACCAAGAAAATAATGAAGAGTTATCTGAAAGAAGGTTCTTATCATGGGAATCAATCAAACACTTAAAGCTTTAGCGGATCCAGTCCGGAGAAATATTTTAGAAATGCTAAAACAGGGCCCTAAGTCGGCGGGAGAAATAGCTCAAGCTTTTGAGCTAACTCCCGCCACAGTGTCCTACCATTTATCGCAGCTGAAAAAGGCAGGCTTATTATTAGAAGAAAAAAAGAAAAACTTTATTTATTATAGTTTAGATATCACAGTTTTTGAGGAAATTTTAGTTTGGTTCCAATCTCTCGGAGGAGGAAATGGAAATGAAAAAAAATAGTTTACAAGAATTAGGTTGGGCACTTGGCGTCATGCTCTTGCCAGTTTTATATGCCGTATGGGTCTATCAAACATTACCAGAAAACCTGGCTATTCATTTTGACTTATCTGGAAAAGGAAATGCTTTTTTACCTAAGTTTTTAGTAGTTTCGGCTTTTCCAATTGTCATGATGCTGCTAGAAGTTATGATTTATTGGTCTACTGTTGCTAAAGATATCTTAAATCCCACTTTTAAACACCTTATTCGCTGGATATTTCCTTTTACCTTTGTTTCGCTGTATCTAGCTACCATTTATCGGGGCTTAAATGAGAGTTTTGATGTGCGTAAAATAGCAACTATGCTAGTTGCTTTGGTTTTCATAATTGTAGGCAATTACTTGCCCAAAAAAGTACAAGCTGACAGAAATTCCATGAATAGAAAATGGGCACACCTCTTTGTTTTGTTAGGATTTCTTACTTTTATAGTCAGCATTTTCTATTTGTAAGCGGATTTATGCTATAATGGTATCAAGTATCAAATAAAAGGGTTATCATGATTACCAAGGAGCATTATCAATTTATCCGGCAGCACCCTGCCTTTGTCAATCTGCCAGTGGAGCTTTTCGATAAATTAGCAGTGGAGATTCAGTATCGCAAGATTCCAAAAGGGCAAATTATCTTTTTTGCAGGAGACCGGCGTGAGCGTCTTTTCCTCTTGTCTCAAGGCTATGTGCGGATTGAGCAGTATGATTCAACAGACACATTTTCTTATATGGATTATGTCAAGAAAAACAGTGTTTTCCCCTATGGAGGTATGTTTTTTGATGAACGCTATCATTACACTGCCAGCGCTGTCACCAATGTCGAATATTTCTCCATTCCTATTGATTTGTTTGAAGACTATTCAAAGAAGAGTGTGGATCAACTGTTGTTCATTACCAAGCGGCTATCGCAAATCTTGGAATTTCAGGAATTGAGATTGCGCAATGTCGTGGCGGCCAGTGCCAGTGAGCGTGTGGTTCAGTCCTTGTCTCTGCTCTGCATGGATCTGTGCAAGGATGGAGACAGCCTGCCCTTTCCTATCAGTATGAAAGAGCTGGCTAAGCTAGGAGCCACGACTCGGGAAACGGTCAATCAAGTTCTGAAAAAGCTCTTAGATGAAGGTAGGATTGAATACCAACATAAAAAATTAACTTTTAAAGAGAAAGAGTATTTTATGAAATACCTTGCTAGAAGCTAATCGGTTCTGATTAGCTTCTTTTTTGCTTAATAAATTCAAAATATTCTAATATTAACCGTGTACTAATTTTATTTTAAAAAATAAATATTCACAAAAATAATATAATGCGTAAAATATTCAAAGAAAACGCTTTATAGGAGAATATTATAAAAATAAAAATAGAAAAAAGCAAAGGATTTGGCATTTGCAATGTAGGTTTTTTCTTGAAAGCGGTAACATTAAATGCTAGAATAGTACATGTGAACGGGCTTAGGAAAACCTAAACCGCAAAGAAAAAGGAGGACAGTAGATGTCTACACATCCAATTCATGTTTTCTCAGAAATTGGGAAACTGAAAAAAGTTATGTTGCACCGTCCTGGCAAGGAGTTGGAAAACTTGCAGCCAGACTATTTGGAACGTCTTCTCTTTGATGATATTCCTTTCTTGGAAGATGCACAAAAAGAACATGACAACTTTGCTCAAGCGCTTCGCAATGAAGGAGTTGAGGTTCTCTATCTTGAGCAGTTGGCTGCTGAGTCACTGACTTCTCCAGAAATTCGTGGGCAATTCATCGAAGAATATCTGGAAGAAGCGAATATTCGCGGCCGTGAAACCAAGAAGGCTATTCGCGAACTGCTCCATGGTATCAAAGACAACCAAGAGTTGGTTGAAAAAACAATGGCAGGGGTTCAAAAAGTTGAATTACCAGAAATTCCTGAAGAAGCAAAAGGCTTGACGGACTTGGTAGAATCTGATTATCCATTCGCTATTGATCCAATGCCAAACCTTTACTTCACACGTGACCCATTTGCTACAATTGGTAATGCTGTATCGCTCAACCACATGTATGCAGATACTCGTAATCGTGAAACTCTTTATGGTAAATACATCTTCAAACATCACCCAGTATATGGTGGAAAAGTAGATTTGGTTTACAACCGTGAAGAAGATACACGTATCGAAGGTGGGGACGAACTGGTTCTTTCAAAAGATGTGCTGGCGGTTGGTATTTCACAACGTACAGACGCAGCTTCTATAGAAAAACTCTTGGTCAATATCTTCAAGAAAAATGTTGGCTTCAAGAAAGTTTTGGCTTTTGAATTTGCTAACAACCGTAAGTTCATGCACTTAGACACTGTCTTCACTATGGTTGACTATGACAAGTTTACGATTCACCCAGAAATTGAAGGCGATCTTCGCGTTTACTCTGTGACTTATGTTGATGACAAACTTAAGATTGTTGAAGAAAAAGGTGATTTGGCAGAAATCTTGGCAGAAAACCTTGGTGTGGAAAAAGTTCACCTGATTCGCTGTGGCGGTGGCAATATCGTAGCTGCTGCGCGTGAGCAGTGGAATGACGGTTCTAACACCTTGACTATCGCACCTGGTGTGGTAGTAGTGTATGATCGCAATACAGTTACTAACAAGATTTTGGAAGAATACGGCTTGCGTTTGATTAAGATCCGCGGAAGTGAATTGGTTCGCGGTCGTGGTGGACCACGCTGTATGTCTATGCCATTTGAACGTGAAGAAATTTAGGAATCCAGTATTTTACTGATACTCAAAGAATAGAAAGAGGAAATAATAGAATGACACATTCAGTATTCCAAGGACGTAGCTTCTTAGCAGAAAAAGACTTTAGCCGTGCTGAGTTAGAATACCTTATTGGTCTTTCAGCTCACTTGAAAGATTTGAAAAAACGCAATATTCAACACCACTATCTTGCTGGCAAGAATATCGCTCTCTTGTTTGAAAAAACATCTACTCGTACTCGGGCAGCTTTTACAACAGCAGCCATTGACCTGGGAGCACATCCAGAATACCTTGGTGCAAATGATATCCAGCTTGGTAAGAAAGAATCTACAGAAGATACTGCTAAAGTTTTGGGCCGTATGTTTGACGGGATTGAATTCCGCGGTTTCAGCCAACGCATGGTAGAAGAATTGGCAGAATTCTCAGGTGTTCCAGTATGGAATGGTCTGACAGACGAATGGCATCCAACTCAAATGTTGGCTGACTACTTGACTGTTCAAGAAAACTTTGGCCGTCTGGAAGGCTTGACATTGGTATACTGTGGTGATGGACGTAACAATGTTGCCAACAGCTTGCTGGTAACTGGAGCTATCCTTGGCGTCAATGTTCACATCTTCTCACCAAAAGAACTCTTCCCAGAAAAAGAAATCGTTGAATTGGCAGAAGGTTTTGCTAAAGAAAGCGGCGCTCGTGTGCTGATTACAGAAGATGCTGACGAAGCAGTTAAAGGTGCTGATGTTCTTTACACAGACGTTTGGGTATCTATGGGTGAAGAAGACAAGTTTGCAGAACGCGTTGCCCTCCTCAAACCTTACCAAGTAAACATGGATTTGGTGAAGAAGGCTGATAATGAAAACTTGATTTTCTTGCACTGCTTACCAGCATTCCACGATACAAATACTGTTTACGGTAAAGACGTCGCTGAAAAATTCGGCGTAGAAGAAATGGAAGTAACAGACGAAGTCTTCCGCAGCAAATATGCTCGTCATTTCGACCAAGCAGAAAACCGTATGCACACAATTAAAGCGGTTATGGCTGCAACTCTTGGAAACCTCTACATTCCAAAAGTATAATCTTACCTAAGAAACCGTCTACCAACAGCTATGAGGGCTGCGACTAATAGCTTTAGTCCGGCCCTCTTTTATATGATAAGAAAAGCTCATTTTCTTATTGAAAATTAAAAAATCTACTAAAATAAATTAGAAGCGCATTCATCGAAGCGCAATTAAGGAGAATTTAATGGGAAATCGTAAAATCGTTGTAGCCTTGGGAGGAAATGCTATCCTTTCATCTGACCCATCAGCGAATGCACAGCAGCAAGCCTTGGCGGAAACTGCAAAACACTTGGTAAAATTGATTAAAAACGGGGATGACCTTATCATTACCCATGGAAATGGTCCGCAAGTAGGGAACTTGCTGCTGCAACAGTTGGCAGCAGACTCTGAAAAGAATCCTGCCTTCCCACTAGACTCTCTTGTGGCTATGACAGAAGGCAGTATCGGCTTCTGGCTGCAGAATGCTTTGCAAAATGCTCTCTTGGATGAAGGTATTGAAAAGAATGTCGCTTCTGTTGTGACGCAAGTAGTGGTGGATAAGAACGATCCAGCCTTTGTCAACCTCAGCAAGCCAATCGGCCCTTTCTATTCAGAAGAAGAAGCCAAAGCGGAAGCTGAAAAGAGCGGAGCGACTTTCAAAGAGGATGCCGGCCGTGGTTGGCGAAAGGTTGTTGCTTCACCAAAACCAGTGGATATCAAGGAAATTGAAACGATCCGTACGCTTTTGAATCAAGGTCAAGTAGTAGTGGCTGCGGGCGGCGGCGGGATTCCTGTCGTCAAGGAAGACAATGGCCATCTTACTGGTATTGAAGCTGTTATTGACAAGGACTTTGCTTCTCAACGCTTAGCGGAGTTGGTTGATGCAGACCTCTTCATCGTCTTGACGGGTGTGGACTATGTCTTTGTTAACTACAACAAACCAGACCAAGCAAAATTGGAGCATGTGAATGTTGCTCAGTTGGAAGAATACATCAAGCAAGAACAATTTGCACCAGGCAGCATGCTTCCAAAAGTAGAAGCAGCTATCGCCTTTGTCAATGGCCGTCCAGAAGGTAAAGCAGTTATCACATCTCTGGAAAATCTTGGTGCTCTGATTGAGTCTGAGAGCGGCACGATTATTGAAAAAGGCTAGGCATAGAACTGATTGAAAGTCGATAGCAGCTGAACTCTGTCGCTGCTGCAAGTCTTTTCCTGAAAATCTTTGATTATTTTCAAAAACACTGGCTTTTTCAATGTTAATATGGTAAAATAAAAACAAAGTAAGCGTTTTCTTGTTTGCTCATACAGGGGAATGCAGGTTCGTAACCTCGTTAAAAAATTTTTAGGAGGGAATACAAATGAGTGAAAAAACAAAAAAAGGGTTTAAGATGCCTTCATCTTACACCGTATTGTTGATAATCATTGCCATTATGGCAGTTCTGACTTGGATTATCCCAGCAGGGGCTTTTGTAAAAGGTGTTTATCAGCCTCAGCCACAAAATCCACAAGGGATTTGGGATGTCCTGATGGCACCGATTCGTGCAATGCTGGGTACGCATCCAGAGGAAGGATCCTTGATCAAGGAAACTACTGCAGCGATAGATGTTGCCTTCTTCATCCTCATGGTCGGTGGTTTCCTTGGTGTTGTCAATGAAACTGGCGCTTTGGATGTGGGAATTGCCTCTATCGTTAAGAAGTACAAGGGTCGCGAAAAGATGCTGATTGTTGTCTTGATGCCTCTCTTTGCCCTCGGTGGTACTACCTATGGTATGGGTGAGGAAACCATGGCCTTCTATCCTCTTTTGGTGCCGGTGATGATGGCGGTTGGTTTTGACAGTCTGACCGGGGTGGCTATTATCCTGCTGGGTTCGCAAATCGGATGTTTGGCTTCCACGCTAAATCCATTTGCAACAGGTATTGCTTCAGCTACTGCTGGTGTTGGTACCGGTGAAGGGATTGCCCTCCGTCTCATCTTCTTGTTTGTCATGACAGCTCTCAGTACTTGGTTTGTTTATCGCTATGCGGATAAGATTCAAAAGGATCCGACCAAGTCACTGGTTTACAGTACTCGCGAAGAAGATTTGAAACACTTCAACGTTGAAACTTCTTCATCTGTTGAGTCAACACTGAGCAAAAAGCAAAGACTTGTCTTAGTATTGTTCATTTTGACATTTGTCCTTATGGTATTGAGTTTCATTCCTTGGACAGATCTTGGTATTACTATCTTTAAGGACGTCAATACCTGGCTGACAGGTCTTCCAGTACTCGGTAAGATTATTGGTTCATCTACTTCCGCACTGGGGACTTGGTACTTCCCAGAAGGAGCTATGCTCTTTGCTTTTATGGGAATCTTGATTGGCGCTGTTTACGGTCTCAAGGAAGACAAGATTATCTCAGCCTTTATGAACGGTGCAGCTGACCTGCTTAGCGTAGCCCTAATCGTAGCAATCGCCCGTGGTATCCAAGTTATCATGAATGATGGTATGATTACAGATACTATCCTCAACTGGGGCAAACAAGGACTCAGCGGTCTGTCATCACAAGTATTCATCGTCTTGACCTACATTTTCTACCTGCCAATGTCCTTCCTTATCCCATCATCATCTGGTCTGGCCAGTGCGACTATGGGAATCATGGCTCCTTTGGGAGAATTTGTCAATGTCAAGGCAAGCTTGATCATCACAGCTTACCAGTCTGCTTCAGGTGTGCTGAACCTGGTTGCTCCAACTTCTGGTATCGTTATGGGGGCTTTGGCACTCGGACGTATCAATATCGGAACTTGGTGGAAATTTATCGGCAAGCTGATTGTAGCTATCATTGCGATCAGTATTGGTCTCTTACTCCTAGGAACTTTCTTACCGTTCCTATAAGCTAGAAGCTGAGGTGATTCCATGAAAAATTTTATAACGGAAGAAGTTAAAGAAGATTTTCTTGAATCTTTGAAAACAATCGTTTCTTATCCTTCAGTACTGAAGGAAGGTCAAAATGGAACACCTTTTGGACAAGCTATCCAAGATGTCCTAGAAAAAACTTTAGAAATCTGTCGGGAGCTAGGTTTTAAAACCTACCTCGACCCTAAAGGTTATTACGGATATGCAGAAATCGGTCATGGAGCTCAGCTCCTGGCCGTTCTCTGTCATTTGGATGTTGTTCCATCAGGTGATGATTCGGACTGGCAGACGCCGCCTTTTGAAGCCACTGTCAAAGATGGCTGGATTTTTGGTCGTGGGGTGCAGGACGACAAGGGACCTTCCATGGCCGCTCTTTATGCTGTAAAAGCATTGCTGGACAGTGGAGTGGAATTTAAAAAGCGGGTTCGCTTTATCTTTGGTACAGATGAGGAGACGCTTTGGCGCTGTATGGGTAGGTATAACCAGCTAGAAGAGCAGGCTGCACTTGGCTTTGCACCTGACTCTTCCTTCCCTTTGACCTATGCTGAGAAGGGGCTTCTGCAGCTTAAGCTGGAAGGACCAGGCTCTGATACTTTAGAGCTCGAAGCTGGTCAAGCTTTTAATGTTGTTCCTGCCAAGGCTTCCTATTCAGGTGACTTACTGGAGTCAGTCGTTGCTGGCTTGGAAGGTTTAGGCTATGAATATGAGCGAACGGCAGAAGAAGTAACGGTTATCGGCTTGCCCAAGCACGCTAAGGATGCCGCTCAAGGAGTCAATGCTATTATTCGCCTAGCCAAGGTCTTGCAGCCCCTGGATTCGCATCCAGCTCTTGCCTTTCTGGCTCAGGCGGTTGGTGAAGATGTGACAGGCAGCCATCTCTTCGGGCCTGTGTCTGATGAACCGACAGGCTTTCTTTCCTTTAATGTTGCCGGTCTGACGTTAACCTCTGACCGCTCTGAGATTCGGATTGACATGCGGATTCCGGTCTTGGCAGACAAGGATAAGCTGGTTGAAAAGCTGGCAGAGATAGCCAGTCAATACGAGCTGACCTATCAGGAGTTTGATTATTTGGCTCCGCTCTATGTACCTTTGAACAGCGAGTTGGTCAGCACCCTGATGGCAATTTATCAGGACAAAACAGGAGACAACAGTCCAGCTATGTCTTCTGGCGGAGCGACCTTTGCTCGTACTATGCCTAACTGTGTTGCCTTCGGCGCTCTCTTTCCGGGAGCTAATCAGACAGAGCATCAGGTCAATGAACGATTGCGCTTAGATGATCTATATCGGGCCATGGATATTTACGCGGAAGCCGTTTATCGTTTGGCTACAACACCTTAAATGCTGACTTTTTGAAACTATCTTCGGTAATGCATTGCTCTAGTCAAATATGGCTTTCTGATTTGCTAATGGGTTTCATTGAGGAAAAATCGTAAATAAAAAAAGCTGAGGCAATGTTGTCTCAGCTTTTATTTACTAAAGAAGAATGGTGGGGTGAATTCCTTGAGCTTCTCAAAGCAGTCAAGGGCCCCTTGATCATCCTCGCAGATAATCAGACAGACATCATCACCACAGACAGTAGCAACAATCTGCGGCAGCTCTAAGGCGTCTAAGATTGCACCGAAAGACTGTGCCAACCCAGGCAGGGTTTTCATGACGACTTGATTTTGAACTGGTCGCAGCATGACTAAAGCATCCTCCATATAGAAACGGAGGCGTTTTTCCCAACGGGATGGTGCGATGCTGTTGATGATATAGTAGGAAGTATCGTTTTCACTAACCTTGACCAGATTGAGTGCTTTCATATCTCGTGAAAGAGTGGACTGGGTTACAATAACGCCATTTGCTTCCAAATGCTCCTGGAGTTCTTGCTGGGTATGGATTTTTTTCTCCATGATTAAGGAGCGGATGAGGCGGTGTCTGCTTTCAATTTTATTCATAAATTTTCACCTATAGTTATTTGATAAACATGGCATCACCAAAGCTGAAGAAGCGATAGCGCTCAGCAATAGCATGCTCATAAGCTTCAAGTGTTAAGGAACGTCCGGCAAAGGCAGAGACTAACATGACCAGAGTTGACTTGGGCAGGTGGAAGTTGGTTGAAAAAGCATCAACGATCTTCCAATCGTATCCCGGCTTGATAAAAATATTGGTCCAGCCAGAGTCAGCCTGAATCTGACCCTGAAATTTACTACCAATTGTCTCCAAGGTGCGGATAGATGTTGTTCCGACTGCAATGACACGATCGCCATTAGCCTTAACCTGACGGAGTGTCTGGGCAGCTTCCTCGGACAGACTGTAAAACTCAGAGTGCATCTCGTGATCATCTAAGCTGTCTACAGAAACCGGTCGGAAAGTTCCCAGTCCGACATGAAGGGTGAGATAGACCAGCTTGACTCCCTTGGCTGCAATCTGCTCCAATAGCTCTTCTGTGAAATGAAGTCCAGCAGTTGGCGCAGCAGCAGAGCCGTTTTCTTTAGCATAGACAGTCTGGTAGCGTTCGCGGTCTGCCAGTTTTTCGTGGATATAAGGCGGAAGCGGCATTTCTCCCAAACTTTCCAAGACTTCTAGGAAAATTCCTTCGTAGCCAAAGCGTACGATTCGACCACCATGGTCAAGCTCCTCTACCACAGTAGCCGTTAAGCGGCCATCGCCAAAGGAAATTTGAGAACCTACTCTGAGGCGCTTGGCTGGCTTGGCTAGCACTTCCCAGTCATCTCCTTGAGTATTTTTCAGCAGCAGCAGCTCGACATGGCCCCCTGTCTCAGGCTTGATACCATAAAGGCGGGCAGGCAGGACACGCGTATTATTCATCACTAGGGCATCGCCGGGCTGGAGCTGATCAATAATCTGGTCAAAGTGCTGGTCGGAGAAGGCTCCCGTTTCTTTATCAACCACTAGCAAGCGGGAAGCATCCCTTTTCTCTAAAGGCGTCTGTGCAATCAGCTCTTCGGGCAAGTCAAAATCAAAATCAGCGGTATTCATCGTATCTCCTTATATTGTTTTCATCAGCCAGAGTAGATAGGCAGCGAGTAGGAAGGGACTAGCTGTAAGCAAGCCGCCCAAAATCAAACTTACAATCTGCCAGCTTGGTTGTTTTTTCATGAGGAAACTCAAGCTGCAGAGTAAGACTCCGACTAAAAATAAAATCAATAAAACAATCAGTAAAAACATGTCTCTATTATAACACGATTTGCTGCAAAAGGAAGCGAGCATGACTAAAAAGTATGTCTATTTTGCAGACTTTTTCTTGACAAAAATTGGTCTATACCATATAATAGAATTAAGAAAAGAAGTGGAGGTAGAAAATGAAAATTATTCAAGTGGAAAACCAAGTAGAAGGTGGAAAAGTAGCTCTCGAACTGCTCAAAGAAAAGCTAGCTCAGGGAGCAAAAACGTTGGGATTAGCTACAGGCAGCAGCCCAGAAGGATTTTACAAGCAGATCGTTGAGAGCGACCTTGATTTTTCAGAGATGTACAGTGTCAATCTGGATGAATATGTCGGTTTGCAGGAGGACGATCCTCAGTCTTATCGCTATTTCATGAATCAGCACCTCTTTAACCAAAAGCCTTTTAAGGAAAGCTTCCTGCCCAATGGCGCAGCGAAAGATTTAGAAGCAGAAGTGACGCGCTACAATCAGCTTCTTACAGAGCATCCAGCTGATTTGCAGATTTTGGGAATCGGTACGAATGGCCATATCGGCTTTAATGAGCCGGGAACCAGTTTTGACAGTCAGACTCACTTAGTGGATTTGACACCGTCCACCATTCAGTCCAATGCTCGATTCTTCGACAAGATGGAAGATGTTCCGACTCAGGCCATTTCCATGGGGATTGGCAACATTCTCAATGCTAAGTCCATCATTCTCTTTGCTTACGGTTCAGCTAAGGCCAAGGCTATAGCAGGGACTGTTGAGGGTGAGGTGACGGAGGAGCTGCCTGGCAGTGCTCTCCAGAAGCATCCAGATGTTGTGATTATCGCTGATAAGGAAGCGCTTAGCTTGTTACATCACTAAGATTTTAATGCTATTGCTATAAAACTGGTTTTGCCAGATAAAAGTCTCTTAATTTCCTATCTATTTTTTAGGTAGGATTTTTAGATTTATGGTTAACTTTGTGTAAAATATGATATACTAGATAGGTATAATTGTTCTTTGGAGGATCCTGTGAAGAAAAAGCTTTTGTTATTGGGAATTGCGTTCCTGACCTCTTTAGCGCCACTAGCTGCTAGGGCTGATGAATTGGTGGATATGGCTAAAAAGATGTATCCGCATGATAATGTTCAGGCGATTAATCGTCCCAAGTCTTCTCTCGTTATTGACGGCAGTACAGGTGATGTTGTCTGGGAGGATAATGTTGATGAGGTGCGTGACCCAGCTAGTATGAGTAAGCTCATGACGCTTTACTTGGTCTTTGAAGCGATTAAGGAAGGAAAAATCAGCGAAAAGACGGTCATTACAGCTACACCTCAGGATCAGGCTACCGCTAATATTTATGAAATTTCTAATAATAAAATTGTCGCTGGTGTGGATTATACCGTATCTGAGCTGATTACCATGACAATCGTGCCTTCATCCAATGCGACAACCGTTATGCTGGCCAATTATTTATCTGACAATGATCCAGATGCTTTCTTGGATCGGATGAATGCCAAGGCTCAAGAGCTGGGCATGACGAATACCAAGTGGTTCAATGCCAGCGGTGCAGCGGCGGTTTCTTTTAAGGGCTATTATAATCCTCAAAACTACGATAATTATGCCAGCAATCAGACAACAGCCCGTGATTTGGCGATTCTGGCTTACAATTTTGTCAATCACCATCCTGAGATTCTAAACTATACTAATAAAGCCAAGGTTACGGTTAAAGCTGGAACTCCTTACGAGGAGACCTTTGAAACCTATAATTACTCCCTGCCGGGTGCTAAATACGCACTCAAGGGCGTAGATGGTATGAAGACGGGCTCTAGTCCTAACGGTGCTTTCAACTATATCGCGACCATTAAGCGTGGCGATCAGCGCATGATTGCTGTGATTATGGGAGTCGGTGACTGGTCTGACCAAGACGGTGAGTATTATCGCCATCCTTTTGGTAATGCTTTGATTGAGAAGGCTTATGCGGATTATGAGTACAAAAAACTCTTATCCAAGGGTGAGCAGGAGATTGATGGACAGAAGTATAAGCTGCCTGAGGATTTCTACGCTACTGTTAAAAAGGGAACCGAGCCTAAAGTCAAGGTTGAAAACAATGTTCTCAAGGCTGAAAATGGCTTGAAGACCTTGTCTAGCAAGATCTCTGATGAAATGAAAGTCGAGAAAGTTGAGAATCCAGTTGCTCAAGCCATTGAAAATGTGACTGGCAGCAAGTCGGAAAGCAAGCCTTGGTATGGTGTGTTCTTCAGCGATAAGATGTTAATTATGCTGCCTGTTGGCATCCTGCTAATCATTCTGTACTTTGAATACCGCAGTCGTCAAAAGCGTAAGGCTGCAAAGCAGGAACGTCGTAGAAATACAGATGTTGAATAAAGGGAATGTCCTCTGTCACATACGAACGGAATGACTTTCCAAGCTAAAACTCAGTTCTTTTGCTGAGTTTTCTTTCTGTCTTAAGGAGATTTTCATGCAAAAAAAGTTTCATAACAGCTATCTGGCTCATTTTTTACTCTTTAATTTTTTCTTCTTAGCCTACTCTCTTTTTTCGACTCTGATATCAGTCTATATGCAGGACTTAGGATATTCAAATGCTCAAGTATCGATGGTAGTGTCAGCTTCCTTCTTTGCTTCCATGTTGGCTCAGCCGATTTTTGGAGTTCTCAGCGATGCTTTGGGAATTAAAAAGATCTTCCTTTTTAGCTTTCTAGCTATGATGGTTGGGGCTGTATTTTTCATGAAAGCGACTCAGTTTTGGCAGTTACTGGTCTGGTATAGCCTAGTTCTCATGTTGGTTAACGGGGTCAATCCAGTCATGGATGTTCTTGCGGCTCAAAGTCCTTATACTTATGGCAAGATTCGGATTTGGGGAACCATTGGCTATGCCTTAGGCTCTCAGTTGGCAGGATTGATCTATCAAAGAGTCGCACCGCAGGCCATTTTCCCAGTATTTATTGGCATGATGCTTATCAGCAGCATAGGACTTTTGGGAATCCAGCCCAAGCACGACCGAGCAGCCCTAGAAAGCAGGAATACCCGCAAGCAGACAGGTCTGGGGAAGCTCTTGACCAACAAAACCTATCTCTTTTACCTGCTTTTGGTCGCCCTTTACTCTGGAGTGGGGAATACTGGTCATACCTATATCCCTGCCATGCTACAGCATAGTGGCTTAGAGGTGGATATGGCTTCGACTGTTGTTGCCCTATCAGTTCTGGTTGAAGCGCCTGTTATCTTTTATTCCTATCTTTTTATGGACAAGATTTCGATGAAGAAGCTTCTTTATATCTGTTTGGGAACCATCTTTCTCCAGTACAGCGTTTATGCCTTGGACCTAGGTTTGATTTCGAAAATCGGGATGACTCTTTTTTCCAAGCACGTGACGGGCATGGTTTTGATTATGGTGACCCTAAAAATCGTAGCTAGCTTGGTCGATGAAAAATACCTGGTTACTGCCATTGCTTTGGTCCAGACAGCCCGCAGTCTAGGAACCATTCTCATTCAAAATCTTGCGGGTCACTTTTTGGACAGTTGGGGCTACGAAGGAATGAACCTCTTTCTAGCAGCTATTATCTGCTTAGTCTGTCTCCTGGCCCTCTTTCTAAAATTGCCAAAACGAAAAGGAAACCAATTATTTGGATAATGAAAAACGAGTCGGAGAGATGCTCTCTTGACTCGTTTTTTGATGGTGTAGATCTTTTCTCTTTTCTTTTGCGAATATTTTAGTAAATGAGAGAAATTTTAGAGGGGGCTAGAATATGTTTGTGGCGAGAAATCATAAGGGGCTTTTGTGTAATGCTCTGGAGGAGAAGATTGAGAAGGGGGCTGATTTCGTCTGCCCGGCTTGTTCAGGGGCAGTCCGTTTTAAAAAAGGGAAGGTTATGCAGCCGCATTTTGCGCATGTTTCGTTAGAGCAGTGCCACTTTTACAAGGAAAATGAGAGCGCTGAGCACCTGAACCTTAAGGCGGAGCTTTTTCGCTGGGCAGTCCAGACAGAAGAAGTTGAGGTGGAGGCTTTTTTGCCTGCTCTGCAGCAGATTGCTGATTTGCTGGTTGATAAAAAACTGGCTCTTGAAGTCCAGTGCAGTCCCCTAAGTATAGAACGGCTGCAGGAACGGACGATTTCTTACCGCCAGCATGGTTATCAGGTTCTCTGGCTTTTGGGGCGAAAACTTTGGCTCAAGGATTCCCTAACTCGCCTGCAGAAGGATTTTCTCTATTTTAGTAAAAATATGGGCTTTCATCTTTGGGAGCTGGATCAAGAAAAGCAAGTTCTGCGTCTCAAATACCTGATTCACGAAGATCTGCATGGAAAAGTCCAGCACAAGACCAAGAACTTTCCCTTTGGTCACGGCCGGTTTTTGGATATTTTGCGTTTGCCCTTTCAAAAGCAGGAGATAAACAGCTTTCTGGCCCAGCAAGATCCGCACATCTGCAATTATATCCGTCGTCAGCTTTATTACCAGCAGCCTAGATGGATGAGGCTGCAGGCCCAGCTCTACCAGAATGGCGATAATCTATTGACTAAGACTGCAGAGGATTTTTATCCGCAGGTTCGGCCAATACAAGCTACCTCCTTCAGTCAGATAACTACTGACCTGACTGGCTATTACCAGCAGTTTGAGAACTATTATGCCAATCTCCAGCAAAAAAATCTGCAAATTGTTTATTCACCGGCTTTTTATGAGATGATAAGAGAAAAATGCTAAGTATCGTTAGTTTCTCATTGATGAAGCCATAAATTTTTAGCTATCCTTTCAGTTTTAGAATATTTGAGAATCCTGTATAATATAATAAAGTAATAAGTTAGATAGTTAAAAATTCTAAATCGTGCTAATTCAGCTAGCTTTAGAAAATATGAGAAGTGAAATGTGCTATCATGAAGAAAATAGTTATTATTTTTCTGAGTATCATTATGCTCAGTTCAGCTATGTTTTTAGGAGGATGCAGCATGCTAAATAGTCGGTCAGAAAAAGAAGAAATGATTCAGATTGCGGAGAGTAAAAAGATGAAGAGTGTAATTGAAATTTTTTTAAAAAAATTAGATCCCAAAGCTTTGACACCAGAAGGAAAGATTAAATCCTATGAAATTCAAAAGTATAAGTTAGAATATAATCCAATGGGAGGGATAATGATTCAAATGTTTATTAACGGAGATAAGAATTTAAGTTTAAGTGTAACAGTAGTGGAAGATTCAACAACTGGTAATTATGAAATTGCTACAAATTCAAGAAGTCGGAAACTTAGTGACCTATTGGCGAAATAGAATACATAGGCTCCGTTTCCCAAATTTACGACAATATTAAGGGTGAGAGAGAATGAGTTTTTGTCTTTACAACTCTTTATACGTAGCGTAGTCCTTGAAACTTTTAAAAAATAGTATAACAATGATAATATAAAACATTGATTCAAATCCAGTTTCCCATTTTCGTTAGGACATCAGTTTGAGCAAAGAAGAGAAACGAAAGGAGCCATTATGAAGAAAATTTTTGTCACTTTTCTGAGTATCATAACGATTAGTTCGGCTATGTTTTTAGGAGGGTGCAGTATGCCAAGCAGTCGGTCGAAAAAAGAAGAAATGATTCAGATTGCAGAAAGTAAAAAGATGAAGAGTGTTATTGAGGAAGGGCTGAAAAAGATTGATCCTCAAGCCTTAACACCTGAAGGGAAAATTAAAAGTTATGAAATTGATAAGAAGTCACTAACTCAGAACCCAATGGGAGGATTAATGTTTGATTTAATCATTAATGGTGACGAAGAAGTAACACTAGGATATGTCATTGGAGAGGACGAAAATGGGAAATTTCACAGAGATGGGACTGTGTGGTCACCGAAGCTTACAAAACTAATGGATGAAGAAAATGTAAATGGCAATGAAGAATAAGGTTTTTCTAGATAACTTCCTAACAATGATTGCGCTATTATGTTCTTTGGAAAAATAGTATAATAATTAATATAAAAAATTAATCTAAATTCGCCTTCTCGTTTTTGTTAAGGAATCGGTTTTATCAAAGATGAGAAGCGAAAGGAGTCATTATGAAGAAAATTTTTGTCATTTTTCTGAGTATCATTACGCTTAGTTCGGCGATGCTTTTAGGAGGATGCAGTATGTTAAACAGTCGGTCAGAGAAAGAAAATGAAAATAGGCAAATGATTAAACTTGTAGAAAGTAAAGAGGCTGAAAAAGCATTTTATCATTGGTTCACTTATGTTGATCCTCAAGCATTTAAAAAAGAAGGCTTTATACAAAGTTATGAAATAGATAGAAACTCAATTTCAAAAAATCCAATGAGCGGGATAGATTTCGATATTATAATAAATGGAGATTCTGATTTTATTATTAGCTGCAATATAAAAAAAATAATGATGGAAAGATAGAAAGCACAAGTGCCACTTATTCTGATAAGTTATCTCAAGCATTGGAAAGATAGGAGTTTGGCATGGTATTAATAGATGACGAAAAATTAAATGATAAGCAACATGTGGATTTTACATTAAAAAAATATCATATTGATTCGAAAACTAAAGATGTGGTAATTAGGGAAGAGGGGAGTGAAACCTAAGTTGGCACGGTCTCCCAAATTTACGACAATATTAAGGGTGAGAGAGAATGAGTTTTTGTCTTTACAACTCTTTATACGTAGCGTAGTCCTT
>ERZ772927.233-NODE-233-length-30289-cov-25.7033_pt1 | contig 30289 bp, 29 predicted proteins | sample MGYA00512115_ERZ772927 | MGnify/ENA primary metagenome ERZ772927 (study PRJEB29015, sample SAMEA2737924) | human oral metagenome | biome: human oral; feature: human-associated habitat; material: dental | place: China | collected 2013 ... | reverse complement strand
TCCTTGATATTACGCTGTTTTTAGTCCAACTGAAATCCATACTTTCCAAACCAGGTCTTAAGAAAGCTCGTAAAGCTTCACAATTTAGTAAACGTTAATTCGTTACTGGACAGCAGAATACAAACGAAAACACTTTGCATCTTGCAAGGTGTTTTTTTTTTTGTATGAGAACTGGCGGTGCGCAATTAGGATAGCTCTAGCGACTTTAGTCGCGTAGAGATATGCTATGCACAGTTGCCCCAAGAAAACAAGCGAAGCGATGATTGATTGGATGGCAACTACTGCACTCAAAATGTTAATCAACTCGATACTATCAACGTTTCAAAGCACTCAAGAGTTTGCCTCATGGGTGCTTTTTTATGTTTTTTGAAAAAGTTCATCTCAAAGTTCACCTTATTGTTTTAGAGACTTTAAGGCAAATTCACCGACTGCCATAGGCACTATATTAGAAGTGTTGACATAAATCTGTGTTGTAACTGTGTCGCTATGGGTTAGAGGCTTTGAAATTGCTTGCAATGATGTCCTTGCTTGATTAGCTAGTTTTACTCCAGTATGATGCAGTTTATGAAGTAAAGTATTTTTTTAACCTTGGATATTATTTTTGTTAATAGTCTTTTGTGTTATAATGTAGAAATGATATGAAAAAAAGTATTTATTTAAATTCTGTAAATTTGACTTTGTGTAAACATGAGAAAAATTGAATATAGATAATGATGGGAGATAGTTTACAATGATAAGTTTAGAGCTGATGTCTGAAGAAAATAGTCTAGATGTCTATTCTTTTGAAAAAGAAAATAAAGAGTATTTTGAGCAAAATTTACCTCCTAGACCAGGTGACTATTTCAATCCAGAAGGTTTTAAGGAAATTACAAGGGAATTGTTAACGGAACAAGAAAATCATGACGCCTACATGCATATTATCAGAAATTCGCAAGGTGTTATGGTCGGAAGGATCAATTTAAGTGTCTTAGGGAGTGATAGAAAAACAGCAGAACTTGGATATAGGATTGGAGAAAGCTATGCTAATTTAGGCTATGCAAGCGAAGCGGTTAAACTTGTTTTGGACAAGGCATTTCATACTTATGGGTTAAATAGAATCATTGCGGGAACAGCAACGGATAATCTAGCCTCTAAGAGAGTGCTTTTAAAAAATGGTTTCACATTTATTAGAATTATAGAAAATGATTTACAAATTAATAATGAGTGGGTGCATACAGCAGTATTTGAGATAAGGAATCTATAGTATTATCATTCCCAGTTTACTGGCAGGACTGATGGAGTTATCAACCTTTACAGACATTCAAGAGGACTCTCTTGGATGTCTTTTTTTCTCTACTTTAATTTTACAAATTAGGAATTGCATATAATTATTTGAAAAAATAAAAATAGTTAGTTACAATAAAAGTGTAAAAGCGCTTACTCGATTATTGGGAGAGGTTCTTATGTGTATAGTTGACCAAGTTAAGAAATTAGCAACTTATATTTGTGAAGCTTTTGAAGACTGGGGTTTGGATGATCCTGTAGAGGAAGGATACCTGGAAGAATATCAAGAAATTTCTGGTGCATCTGAGGAGGAAATTCAGGAGTTTGAGAAGAGAATTGGAATGTCTCTCCCAAATGAGCTTAAGGAAGTCTATCGCTACAAAAACGGCAGTAAATTCTTAGCAGTCCTACCCTGTGTGATTGGCCAAAGAGAAATGGCTTTCTCTTTGATGAGCCTGCAAGAGATTGAGTCGATAAAAAAATTTTTTCAAAATAGGGATGCCCTGTTGACGGAATTTCCCGACTATTTTTCAAGCCAAGATGTTGAAGAGATGCGTGATAGTAGAGTTAAACCCTATCTTTTTAATAAAAAATGGCTTCCTTTTGCGGAGTATTGCGATTCTTGTTATCTCATGCTTGATTTTGATCCAGACCAGGAGGGGCAAGAAGGGCAGATAATCTGCTACATTCATGACCCTGATGAAATTATCTATGTGGCAGAAAGTTTTACGGAGCTGATCGAAGGGATAATGGAAGTGATCGTATGAAAGAGGGCAGTATATTGTCCCAAATGTTTCAGAATGGTTTGAGAAAATGAAGTAAAATGGTTTTAGGAACCTGCAATTACTTTGCTCAATTTCAGTAAAAGCTCGAGTGTTGTTTAATTGGATGGCAACCACTGCACTCAAAACGTTAATCAATACGATTATATCAACGTTTACAGACATTCAAGAGTATTCTCTTGGATGTCTTTTTTTGTTCAAAAAACTAAAGTTCACCCCGTTATTTTTTTGATTTTAAGTATCCATTTCACCTCTATTTAGAAAAATATCGAATCAATTCTTATTCAGGATAAGAGTTTTGACCTAAATCATTTACAAAATGACAAAAATAATGATATTTTTGACTAATATCATTGTCAAAAATAAAAAGATATGTTACAATGTAATCAAGTTAAAGAAATAAGACTTTGAACGGAGAAACTATGAGGATATCGGTAATAATATCTTATATAATAACAAAGGAGGAAAAATCAGATTCTACCATTTTGGGGATATCTAAGCGAAATGGATGAATTTGATAGACAATCGGTAAATATGAAGCTAAAAAATCGTTTAAAAGAGCTTCGCGCTCGTGATGGTTTAAACCAAACTGAGCTTGCCAAGCTAGCAGGTATATCTAGGCAGACCATTAGTTTGCTAGAGCGTGATGAGTATACCCCCTCTATTATTATCGCCCTGAAAATCTCTCAGATATTTCATGAGCCAGTAGAGTCGGTATTTCGCATAGAGGAGGAAGAATCATGAACAAATATAGAGTAATTTATTATCTTTGTATCATTGCCTTTGTAGCAAATGTCTCGATGATGATCGGGACCTTGCTGGGATGGTTTCAGATTTTAGACAGTAATTATTTTTTCTGGAGTAGCTTAATTCTTAGTTTAGTATTTGAGCGGGTAGAAAAGAAAGTAAAAGAAAGAGTATAAAGGAGTAAGATTATGAAAGAGTTTTTGGCAGATTTTCAAGTAGATACCGAACATAAAGAAATTGCAGGGGTTTGTGCCGGTATCGCCCGTTATTTCAATGTAGACCCTCTGATGATTCGTGCATTAGCCGTTTTGCTTTTTCTATCTTCGATAGAAATTAGTCTTCTCACAGTGATAAGTTATGCTCTTTTAGCTGGCTGGATGGGAAGTGGATCTCTTGAAGAAGTCATCAAAAAATCAGGCTACAAGATCCTATTTTTCTATCTAGTTTCCATTCTCCTGAATAGCTTTGGTGATCAAGTGTTAACAGCTACCTTTGGATTTGGGCATGCTCTGGTTCAAGGACTGCTAGGTTTATTTTAGAAAGAAGATAGAAAATGAGAAAGAAACATTTATTATTATTACTAGGAAGTTTATTGTTGGGGATTTTAATAGGAATGTTTGGTACTGCCTTTACGAATCTTCATTTAAACATTTCTCAAGAGCAAGTACATTTTATTTTAACAACCTTCTTTTTCTGTCTGGGAATACTATCGACCATAGTAGCTCTTTATTTTATTATGAATAGTAGGAAAGCTTATGATAGCTACCTAGCAGAAGAAGATGATGAATTAAATGAGCGAGCTTATATCAAGATGTATCGCTCTCTAGATTATGGGACAGTTGCTTACAATGTTTTGCAAGTTAGTATGCTTTTCAGTTTGGTTGCAGTGTTGCCCAGCCACGATTTACCGGTATCAGCTTTTCTCTTAGCAGTATTAACCATTCTTGTTGGAAGTTTCTGCGTCAAAACAACGAGCAAAATTCGTAATTACCAGCTCTCTATTTTAGCCACACCAAAAGAGGTATTAGACTATCTAGAAACCTATGATGAGGGAGAGAAACAGGCGGAAATGGTAGAGGCTTATTTAATCTTGTTCAAACTCAATCAGCTAATCTTACCATTTGTCTATATCATCTTATTTGCCCTATCTATCATCCTTGGTCAAGTGCAGTTGGTTGGCGTCCTTATAACGGCTCTCATCCATCTTTATATCAATATTGCACAATTAAGAAAAACAAAACGTTACTTTAAATAACAGGGATTTCTATGAATGGTGTCGAAAATGGAGGTGACGATGTTGAAAGGGATGAGTCAATCAACATTTATTCTGTTTCAAGATAAAGCGATAACACAAAAATCTGAAAAGCTCGTAAAGCAGCACCATTTAGTAAATCTTTCTTTTAAAGATAGACAATCGTTATAAAGAGCACCTTTCAGGGTGCTCTTTTTTCTATACCTAAGATGAATGAAAAACAAAAAACACCCTATCTTCCACGGTCAAACATGACGATAGAAAATAGAGTGGTTCCAGAATGTTAACGATTAGTTATCGTCTTTGTGAAGGATATTTTTTACGCCCTTGATAGCTCCTTCAACAGCTTCTTTTGCATCTTCAGCAACTTCTTTAGCTTTTGATGCAACTTTTTCAGCAACGCCTTCAGCTTCTGTTTTCTTATCGCCGGTTAATTTACCGAGCCCTTCTTTGATAGAACCTTTGGTTTGGTTCAATTTTTCTTCTAATGACATAGCGTCACCTCCGTTAAGTAAATAGTTTTTTTAATCTGAATTCAAGACAGTTCATTTAAAAAATTAAAACTATTTAGCTCAGATTAATATAAGTATATGCCTTCTGAAATGGGAAGTCAAATATTCGCTACGGTATTCTAAATACAGGATTGCCTTCTGATCCGATTGCGAATGATGAGGGACGAATCAGTCAGGACATTCAGTTTTTCGATCAAAGATTTGAAATGAAAAGAGTAAAAAACAGTGCTGTCTCCATTGAAATAAGTGGTATAATGGTCATGAATGGACAAATTGCCAAGTTGTTTTTTGAAAAAGAGAAGATGAACATGAAAAGAATCCTCAAAACCTACCCCGTTGTCAGTACTTTGTCTTTAACTTGTTTGTTGCTAAGTCTTTTGACTTCCTTTTATGGGGATGCTATGTATGACCTGTTGGCCTTTCATTCGAAGCCGGACTATGCTTGGCAATATGTCAGTGGAACCTTGATGCATGGCAGTAAAGGAGCCCCTATCTGGTTTTTATGGGTCCATTTATGTTTAAATGGACTCATGATCCTTCCCTTCGGAGGACTGCTAGAAAGAAAAAGAGGCTCCAGACAAGTCTTGATCGTTTTTGTGACGGCGACAGTCCTCTCTTCCATCGTTTTTCACCTCTTAACCCAGGGACAGGACATCCAGGCAACAGGGATCTCTGCTGTAGGATACGCCTTTGTGGCCGGAGGAGTCATGCTTCTGCCAAACGTGTGGAAAGAATTTTCACGCACCGTAAAACTGTTTTATCTATTCTTAATTTTTCTATCTGGCCTCATGCTCTTACCAGCAATCACTGGATGGATCTCAACGCTATTGCATCTTTCAGGGGTTGCAAGTTATCTATTGGTCTTTATCGGAAGTAATATCTTGAAGGGGAGAAGCTAACTATTAAGACGGCTCCTCAGTAAGGTTTTCATCGTACTTCCTTGACTCTTCCATCACTGCGCCGTATAATATTCTATATCAATGAAGAAATCACCTTTTGTCATTGTGCAAAGGGTGATTTTATAAGGAAAAAAAGGAGACACAATGGGCTATATCTCTACTATTAAGACGGCTGTTCAGCTCTTTCCTTTCCTGGCATTTTTTCTGACCTTGCCCTACATGATTTTGAATTATCGAAAATATGGTTCTGTCAATAAATTGCGGGTGCTGATTTTCTATTCTTTTATGCTTTACTTGATGACGGTCTATCTGCTGGTGATCTTGCCTCTGCCGGATCCAGGTAAGATCCATACCAGCTACTCGGAAATGATCAATCTTTATCCCTTTGCCTTTGTGGTGGATTTTTTCAAGGAGAGCCCCTTTGATCTAGCGCAGACTGGTACTTGGATTCGAGCTCTTAAGCATCCAACTTTTTATGTGCCTTCCTTTAATGTTCTGATGTTAATTCCTTTTGGGATGTATCTGCGCTATTATTTCAAGTGTGGTTTTAAGAAGACGATTTTCCTGACAGCCCTCTTTAGTCTCTTTTTGGAGCTGACCCAGTTATCAGGTCTCTATTTTATGTATCCGGGTCCTTACCGCCTAGCAGATGTTGATGATATTATTCAAAATACCACTGGTGGTGGAGTGGGCTACCTGCTCGGTTGGTTTCTGGTTTGGTTACTGCCAACACGAGATGAAATCGACGAGCATTCTTTCCGAGTGGGGACGAGAGTATCGGGTCTTCGGATGGGTCTTGCTTTCATAATCGACTTTGTGATGGTATCCTTGCTTTACGTGGTAATCGAGCGTTTAGAGATGATTCCTTATGTAGCGGTTTTGGCTGTTTATTTTGGCCTGATTCCCTTGTGGCGGGGCAAGACCTTGGGAATGGCTTTGCTGAAATTCCGCCTGCATTTTGAAAAGCAAAAATGGCTTCGCACCATCTGGCGGGGGATCCTAGTAGTAGGCTATTTCTATCTGTTTCCTCAGGGATTGTTCTATTTGATTTCGTTCTTGAACAGCGATTTGACGGATAATTCCCTCTTAACCCTATCCATGATTTTATTGCTCTTCTTTGCACTTTTATTGTATCTGATTCTCACTCTTGCCATCGTTTTGCTCAATCGTCGCTTTCCGTTTGACCGTTTAGCTGGAGCTGAGTATGAGAGTACCGTGTGTGTAAAGGAAGAGATCCTAAAGGATTGAACTGAATAGTTGATACAGAGGTTGGATCTAGATCCAGCCTTTTTTTAGATACGCGGAAAATATCCGAACGTTCCCAGTTGAGAAGGGCGATTTTAAGGGGAATGTGCTACAATGGAAGCAAATAGAAAGAATGGAGCAGTGAAATGAAAGCAATTATTACAGTCGTTGGAAAAGACCAAAAAGGAATCGTAGCCGGTGTCGCAACGAAAGTGGCAGAATTGGGACTCAATATCGACGATATCTCTCAAACTGTATTGGATGAATACTTTACCATGATGGCGGTCGTATCATCGGATGAGAAAAAGGATTTCACGCAGCTTCGTTCAGAGTTAGAAGAATTCGGTCAGTCTCTTCACGTAAAAATCAATATCCAGAGCGCAGCGATTTTTGATGCCATGCACAATTTGTAAGATAGGGGTTGAGAATTTATGGACATTAGACAGGTAACAGAAACCATTGCCATGATTGAGGAGCAGAACTTTGATGTTCGGACCATCACCATGGGGATTTCGCTTCTAGATTGTATTGATCCAGATATCGATAAGGCGGCAGAAAAAGTCTACAATAAGATTGTGACAAAGGCCAAAGATTTGGTGGCTGTTGGGGATGAGATTGCGGCAGAACTTGGTATTCCTATTGTCAATAAGCGGGTTTCGGTCACTCCGATTTCCATTATTGGAGCAGCAACCAATGCGACAGATTATGTGCCCTTTGCCAAGGCGTTGGATCGTGCGGCGAAAGAAGTTGGGGTCAACTTTATCGGTGGCTTCTCAGCCCTGGTTCAAAAAGGCTACCAAAAGGGGGATGAAATCCTCATCAATTCCATTCCTCGAGCTCTTGCAGAGACGGATTTTGTCTGCTCTTCAGTCAATATTGGATCGACCAAGACGGGGATCAATATGACCGCTGTCCGAGATATGGGCCGTATCATTAAAGAAGCTTCCCAAGCAGATCCAATGGGGCCTGGTAAGCTCGTAGTTTTTGCAAATGCAGTAGAAGATAATCCATTTATGGCGGGTGCCTTCCACGGTGTCGGTGAAGCGGATGTTGTCATCAACGTTGGGGTTTCCGGACCTGGTGTCGTCCAACGGGCCATTGAAAAAGTTCCAGGTGCAAGCTTTGATGTCTTGGCTGAAACAGTCAAGAAGACAGCTTTCAAAATCACTCGTGTTGGACAATTAGTGGGTCAAATGGCTAGTGAACGTCTCGGTGTTGAGTTTGGAATTGTAGACTTGTCTCTCGCGCCAACACCGGCTGTTGGGGATTCGGTTGCCCGTGTCCTTGAAGCGATGGGGCTTGAAGTAGTTGGAACCCATGGAACTACAGCAGCGCTAGCTCTGCTCAATGACCAAGTGAAAAAAGGCGGCATCATGGCTTGTAACCAAGTCGGTGGGTTGTCAGGTGCCTTCATTCCGGTCTCAGAAGATGAAGGGATGATTGCAGCGGTTCAATCAGGTCATATCAACCTGGAAAAATTGGAAGCCATGACAGCTATCTGTTCCGTCGGTCTGGATATGATTGCTATCCCAGCTGATACTCCAGATACGACCATTGCAGCCATGATCGCAGATGAAGCAGCTATCGGGGTAATCAACCAAAAGACAACAGCGGTTCGCATCATTCCTTATGGAAAAGAAGGTGATATGTTAGAGCTTGGAGGACTTCTTGGGTCTGCTCCGGTAATGAAGGTCAACAAAGCTTCGTCAGCTGATTTCATTGCCCGTGGTGGTCAAATTCCGGCTCCGGTTCATAGCTTTAAAAACTAAGAGAAATCTAGTATAATAGTAGAAAATAGAAAAGTCTGTGATGATGAAACTCCAGACTTTTTTCTTGCAAAAGGAGACAAGATGGCTAAAACAAGATTATTTGTGATTCGTCATGGGAGAACCATGTTTAATACCATTGGCCGTGCTCAAGGCTGGTCTGATACACCCTTGACAGCAGAAGGAGAAAAAGGCATTGAGGCTCTAGGGATCGGCTTGCGTGAGTCTGGTTTGGACTTTACCCGAGCCTATTCCAGTGATTCAGGTCGTGCCATTCAGACCATGGGGATCATACTTGATCAATTGGGTTTAAAAGAAAAAATTCCTTATCGCTTTGACAAGCGGATTCGCGAGTGGTGTTTCGGAAGCTTTGATGGAGCCTACGGTGGTGAGCTCTTTCATGGTGTCGTGCCGCGTGTGCTAGATGTGGAGGATTATAAGACCTTGACCTTGGAAGACTTGGCTAATGGAATTTGCCAAGTGGACACAGCAAATTGGGCTGAACCATGGGAAGTTTTGAAAAGCCGAATCCTAGAAGGTTTTGAAGCCATCGCCAAAGAAGTAGAAGAAAATGGTGGAGGCAATGCCTTGGTGGTCAGCCATAGTTGGACCATTCAGACCTTGGTCTGCTTGGTCGAAGGAAAACCAAATCTCAATTTGCCTCTTTCAAACGGTAGTGTTACCCTTGTAGAATATGAAGATGGAGTATTGACAGTTAAGGGGGTTGGAGATAGCAGTTACCGTGAGGTCGGTGAAAGCTTGCAAGAATCCTAGTCCATAATGAAAGGCTGACCCTTTGGTCATGGCCTTTTCTTTTTCTCAAAACTTGTAAGAGCTTTCCTACTTTCTTTTTGCAAAAAATGATATAATGAAAGAGATACATACGGAGGTAATACAATGACAAAAACCAGATTATATATTGCTCGTCATGGAAAAACCATGTTTAATACCATTGGGCGGGCACAGGGCTGGTCAGACACTCCGCTGACAGAAGCAGGAGAGCGTGGAATTCGAGAATTAGGACTTGGTCTCAAGGAAGCTGGGCTTTCTTTTGAAGAGGCTGTTTCGAGTGATTCTGGACGCACCATTCAAACTATGGGAATTATTCTTCAAGAACTTGGTCTGACAGGAAAAATCCCTTATCGTTATGACAAACGGATCCGTGAATGGTGTTTTGGTAGTTTTGACGGTGCTTATGATGGCGATCTCTTCATGGGAGTTTTACCCCGTGTCTTTAAGGTCGATGATTTCCATCAGTTGAGCCTGATGGAGTTAGCAGAAGGGATCGTCGAAGTGGATACCACTGGATGGGCTGAATCCTGGGGTACCTTGAGTGGCCGGATCCTAGAAGGATTTGAGGCCATTGCAAAAGAGGTAGAAGCAGCTGGTGGTGGTAATGCTATTGTGGTCAGCCATGGTATGACCATTACGACCTTGATTTATCTCATCGATCCAAAAGCGGTCGAAGAATTGGTCTTGGACAACGGAAGCGTGACGGTTTTGGCTTATGAAGATGGTGCTTTCAGTATTGAAAAGATTGGGGATATGTCCTATCGTAAGGTTGGAGCAAAACTTCTAGAGGGTGGCCATGACGAATAAGTATAGACGCGCAAGAAAAAAACGTAAGAAATGGTGGCCTTACCTATTGAGTTTCTTTCTTCTTGTGGTCCTTGGATCAGGAATTGGTGTTTACTTAGCGAAACCAAGCTTGTTTTCAGGGCTTCAGTTTTGGAAGGCTAAAAAAACAGCTGTAACGACTCCCTCTTCTTCTAAGAAAAAGAAAGAAAAATCAGATTTACCAGCCGTTTCGACCAAAGACTGGCAGTTGATCTTGGTCAATCGTGACAATGTGAAGCCTGAGTTGAACCCACAATTGACAGATGTGGATGCTATCAAAGTGGATAGTCGGATTGTAGAACCAACTCGTCAATTTTTAGAAGCTGCTCGAAAAATTGCCCCAGAAGAAACCTTGATATCAGGCTATCGAAGTGTGGCCGAGCAAACAGAGCTCTATAATGAACGTGTTGCGCAACTAGAGGCTAGCGGCCTTTCGCACGAAGAAGCTGAAAAGCAGGTGCAGACCCAGGTACAGGTCCCTGGTGCGAGTGAACACCAGACAGGGCTTGCCATTGATATGAGTGTCGAAGCTGGTCAAAGTGATGAGTTGGGCATGCAGCTGGCTGCCATCGCACCGCAATATGGCTTTGTCCTTCGCTACCCAGATGGGAAGAGCAACATCACGGGAGTGAATTTTGAGAATTGGCATTTCCGTTATGTTGGCGTAGAAAATGCTCAGTATATGGCCAAGCATCAGCTAGTATTGGAAGAATATATTCAACTCTTGAAAAAAGCTGGCAAATAAGAGGAGATTCACTTCTCTAGGTCTTAAGAATGATTTTTAGCACTCTTGAAAAAAGAGTGCTAATTTTTTGGATTTTTCTCTTGACTTTCTTTTGGATGGGTGTATAATAGAATCATGGTTTAGCACTTAAGTGTTTAGAGTGCTAAAAAATGAAAGAGAGGTGAGGTCATGGTTACAGAACGTCAAAATGAGATTCTCAATCTTGTTGTCGATATCTTTACCAAGACCCACGAACCAGTTGGTTCAAAAGCGCTACAAGATGTGATTCAATCCAGTAGTGCGACCATTCGAAACGACATGGCTGCTCTCGAAAAACAAGGCTTACTAGAAAAGGCCCACACTTCGAGTGGCCGCATGCCTAGCCGAGCTGGTTTTCAATATTTTGTTCAGAACTCGCTTGATCTAGAGTTGATTGATGAGCAAGATGTCTACCAGGTGGTGAAAGCCTTTGATTTCGAAGCCTTTAAGTTAGACGATATCTTGGATGCTACGGCCAAGTTACTAGCCCAGATGACTGGCTACACCGCAGTGATTCAGGATGTTGAACCGACACGTCAGCGCTTGACTGGTTTTGAGATTGTTCCCTTATCCAACCACGATGCTTTAGCGGTTCTGACCTTGGATGAATCAAAGCCTGTCACTGTACAATTTGCCATTCCAAAGAATTTCTTAACCAGTGACTTGGAGATCTTCCATCAGCTGGTTCAAGAACGTTTCATTGGAAATACAGTCTTGGATATCCACTACCGCCTACGGACGGAGATTCCACAGATTGTACAGCGCTATTTCAAGACGACAGACAATGTGCTGGATCTCTTTGATTACGTCTTCTCGCAACTGTTTCAAGAACTGGTTTTTGTGGAAGGAAAGGTTTCATCACTAACCTACGCCGATCTTCAGACCTATCAGTTCTTAGATAATCCCCAACACGTAGCTCTCGAGTTGCGAGGGGGGATGCCAGAAGACCAAATGACCCAGATCCTGGTTGCAGAATCCCAAGAGAAGGCCTTGAAGAATGTGACAGTGATTAGCCACAAGTTCCTAGTTCCTTATCGTGGGATGGCCCTCATGCATGTGATCGGTCCCGTAGAGATGGATTACAGGCGTGTGATTAGCCTGGTCAATGTCATCGGCCGAGTACTGGTCATGAAGTTGACGGATTACTACCGTTACCTCAACAGCAACCATTATGAAGTAAATTAAGACCAAATGAAAGGGGTGTATGCCTTGACAGAAGATATCAAAAAAGAAGACGTGAAAGAAGAGGAAGTTGCCCAAACAACTGAAGAAGTTGTAGAGGAAAGCAACCAACCTTCTGAGTTAGAAGAAGCACAAGCGCGTGCCGAGGAATTTGAAAATAAATACCTTCGTGCTCATGCAGAAATGCAAAACATTCAGCGCCGTGCCAATGAAGAACGTCAACAATTACAAAAATACCGTAGCCAAGATTTGGCAAAAGCGATCTTACCATCACTGGACAACCTCGAACGTGCCCTTGCCGTCGAAGGGTTGACAGATGATGTGAAGAAGGGCTTGGAAATGGTCCAAGAAAGTTTGGTACATGCTCTGAAAGAAGAAGGAATTGAAGAAATTCCAGCGGACGGAGCCTTTGACCATAACTACCACATGGCCATCCAAACCTTGCCTGCAGATGATGAACATCCAGCAGACACCATCGCACAAGTCTTCCAAAAAGGCTACAAACTCCATGACCGCATCCTGCGCCCAGCCATGGTAGTGGTTTATAACTAGTCTGCCTTGTCCGAAACGACACTAAACTATGAAAGAAAGATAAGACGCAAGCCGGAGGCTTGCAAGGAAGATATTTCCCGCCACTTAAGGGAAAATATCAAAAAGAAAAAAAGAAGATAAATTTAAGGAGAAAAACATATGTCTAAAATTATCGGTATTGACTTAGGTACAACAAACTCAGCAGTGGCAGTTCTTGAAGGAACTGAAAGCAAAATCATCGCAAACCCAGAAGGAAACCGCACGACTCCATCTGTTGTGTCATTCAAAAACGGTGAAATCATCGTTGGTGATGCTGCAAAACGTCAAGCAGTCACAAATCCAGATACAGTCATCTCTATCAAATCTAAGATGGGTACTTCTGAAAAAGTTTCTGCTAACGGCAAAGAATACACACCACAAGAAATCTCAGCTATGATCCTTCAATACTTGAAAGGTTACGCTGAAGATTATCTTGGTGAAAAGGTAACTAAAGCAGTTATCACAGTTCCAGCTTACTTCAACGATGCTCAACGTCAAGCAACTAAAGACGCTGGTAAAATCGCTGGTCTTGAAGTAGAACGTATCGTCAACGAACCAACTGCAGCAGCTCTTGCTTATGGTTTGGATAAGACTGACAAAGAAGAAAAAATCTTGGTATTCGACCTTGGTGGTGGTACATTCGACGTATCTATCCTTGAATTGGGTGATGGTGTCTTCGATGTATTGGCAACAGCAGGGGATAACAAACTCGGTGGTGATGACTTTGACCAAAAAATCATCGACCACTTGATAGCAGAATTCAAGAAAGAAAACGGTATCGACTTGTCAACAGACAAGATGGCCCTTCAACGTTTGAAAGATGCAGCTGAAAAAGCTAAGAAAGACCTTTCTGGTGTCACTTCAACACAAATCAGCTTGCCATTCATCACTGCAGGAGCTGCTGGACCTCTTCACTTGGAAATGACCTTGACTCGTGCGAAATTCGATGATTTGACTCGTGACCTTGTGGAACGTACGAAAACTCCAGTTCGTCAAGCCCTTTCAGATGCAGGTTTGAGCTTGTCAGATATCGACGAAGTTATCCTTGTCGGTGGTTCAACTCGTATTACTGCCGTTGTTGAAGCTGTTAAAGCTGAAACTGGTAAAGAACCAAACAAATCAGTGAACCCTGATGAAGTTGTTGCCATGGGTGCTGCGATCCAAGGTGGTGTCATCACTGGTGATGTGAAAGACGTTGTCCTTCTTGACGTAACACCATTGTCACTTGGTATCGAAACAATGGGTGGAGTCTTCACAAAACTCATCGACCGTAACACAACTATTCCAACATCTAAATCACAAGTCTTCTCAACTGCAGCAGACAACCAACCAGCCGTTGATATCCACGTTCTTCAAGGTGAACGCCCAATGGCAGCAGATAACAAGACTCTTGGACGTTTCCAATTGACTGATATCCCAGCTGCACCTCGTGGTATCCCACAAATCGAAGTAACATTTGACATCGATAAGAATGGTATCGTATCTGTTAAAGCGAAAGATCTTGGAACTCAAAAAGAACAAACCATTGTTATCCAATCAAACTCAGGTTTGACAGACGAAGAAATCGACCGCATGATGAAAGATGCAGAAGCAAACGCTGAAGCAGATAAGAAACGTAAAGAAGAAGTTGACCTTCGTAACGAAGTAGACCAAGCTATCTTTGCGACTGAAAAGACCATCAAAGAAACTGAAGGCAAAGGCTTTGATGCAGAACGCGATGCTGCACAAGCTGCCCTTGATGACCTTAAGAAAGCTCAAGAAGATAACAACTTGGACGAAATGAAAGCAAAACTTGAAGCTTTGAATGAAAAAGCTCAAGGACTTGCTGTTAAACTCTACGAACAAGCCGCTGCAGCACAACAAGCTCAAGCAGGAGCAGAAGGCGCACAAGCAACAGGCAACGCAGGCGATGACGTCGTAGACGGAGAGTTTACGGAGAAGTAAAACAATCCAGTGGATTGTTTTAGCGGAACCTCCTGAAATAAAGAAAGTTTCCGAGATTTGAGGATTCCTTTAAGCCGAAACTCAATTCAGCCTAACTAGTAAATGATAAAAAGAAATCCAGAGGTTGCAACCCAGCCTCTGTTTTTCGGTAAAATAGAGAGAATAATATTATGAAAAGAATCTTTCTTTTTTTAAAAAGTCATTGGAAAATCATACTTTTTGAATTAGTTTTCATAGCGCTATATGTTGCTAGTTCTTTTTGTATTGATAGTCTCCAAACAGAAAATATTAAGATGCTGTCGATAGTTTTTTCAGCCGAGTTTTTTGTGGCGATGATAGTTGGAATTCCTACAGTATATTCTTGGTTTCATTATAAGAAAATATCGGATTCTGAGATTGAAGATTCACATTATGATAAAAAGTTGCAGTTGTTACAGAATGTAGATGAACTTTTAGAAGTATATAAAAATAAAGGAGAAGTGCGAAAAATTGGTATTGAGATAGAGGATTTTCTAATAAGTTTGGACAATCAGTATACTCAGAAGCAGGAAGTATTGAAGCCACGAGATAAATTTTTAAACATTTATTATAGGTTTATAAGAGAAAAAATTAGTACAGACGAAGAGAGTATAGAGAGTGAAGAAAGAGATTCGGAATCACAAGAAAAATCCTCAAATATTTCTTCTAATTCTTCCAGTAGTTCACTCATTGAAAATGAAGATGAACAAGAGAATCCAATACAGGTTGTTAAAACAAAAGTTTCTAGAGAACTTGGTGTCCCAACTAAGAATATTCGCTATAGTAAAAATTATGAAGATGACGCCATAAAAGATGGTTTGAACTGGACAACTTGGTTTACTATCGGAAAAAATACTATTGATAAGTTACAAGATGAAGATAAGCAAATTTTTATAACTAATGTTAATGGTGAAGATATTAAATTTCAAATTCAAGGTAAGGATTTAAAAGATATTATTTCTGAAGGAAAACCTCGTAAACGTCGACGTGCAGGAAAAGAAGTCTATGACCTTTTCTTTGGACAAGATTCTGAAGGAAATTTTGTTGAAGGAAGGCATAAGATTGATTTGCAAAAATATAATATTAAAAGATTGTAAAAAAGTAAGGTATTAAATTATGAATAATACAGAATTTTATGACCGTTTGGGCGTTTCAAAGAATGCATCTCAGGATGAGATCAAGAAAGCCTATCGGAAATTATCTAAAAAATATCACCCAGATATCAACAAGGAGCCTGGTGCTGAGGAAAAGTACAAGGAAGTTCAAGAAGCTTATGAGACTTTGAGTGACGAGCAAAAACGGGCTGCTTATGACCAATATGGTGCTGCGGGTGCCAATGGTGGCTTCGGTGGCGGAGCAGGTGGTTTTGGTGGCTTTGATGGTGCTGGTTTTGGTGGTTTTGAAGACATCTTCTCTAGCTTCTTTGGTGGTGGTGCAAGCCGTAATCCGAATGCTCCTCGTCAAGGGGATGACCTCCAATACCGCGTCAATCTCAAGTTTGAAGAAGCGATTTTTGGTGCGGAAAAAGAAGTCAAGTACCATCGGGAAGCTAGCTGTCATACCTGTCATGGTTCTGGAGCTAAGCCAGGCACTAGTCCGGTGACCTGTGGACGCTGTCATGGTTCTGGAGTCATCAATGTGGATACGCAAACCCCTCTTGGGATGATGCGCCGTCAAGTGACCTGTGATGTCTGTCATGGTCGTGGTCAAGAAATCAAGGATCCATGTACGACTTGTCGTGGAACAGGTCATGAAAAACAAGCTCATAGCGTGAATGTCAAGATTCCTGCCGGAGTTGAAACGGGTCAACAAATCCGCTTAGCTGGTCAAGGAGAAGCTGGCTTTAACGGTGGACCATACGGGGACTTGTATGTTGTTGTCAATGTTGAGCCGAGCGATCGTTTCGAACGAGATGGCTCAACCATCTACTACAAGTTAGACTTGAACTTTGTTCAAGCAGCTCTTGGAGATACGGTCCATGTGCCAACTGTTCACGGAGATGTCGATTTGGTCATTCCTGAAGGAACCCAAACCGGTAAGAAATTCCGCCTCCGTGGAAAAGGTGCTCCAAGCTTGCGTGGTGGTGCTATGGGGGATCAATATGTATCTGTCAATGTCGTCACCCCAACTGGTTTAAGTGACAAGCAAAAAGAAGCCCTTCAAGCCTTTGCGGAAGCAAGTGATTTGAAGGTCAACCCAAAGAAAAAAGGGTTCTTTGACAAGGTCAAAGATGCTTTAGATGATTTATAAGAATGAACGAGTTTCCTTTTGAGTAAGGAGCTCGTTTTATTTTGGATCGAATCCAAGAACTTCCTCTCCTAATTAAAGAATAATGAGAAGCCTCATTGAATTTATTAAGATATCGTGGTAAATTTAAGAAAACGATTACAATGACAATTTAGGAGGTCCTGATGAAATCAGATCAACCACGTTATGCGATTCGCAAGTATGCAGTAGGAGCTGCTTCGGTGCTCATAGGATTTTTTGCTGGCGCGAATGTTGTAGCAGCTGATACGCCAACGGCTACAGACAGCCCTTCAACGACAGTTCCAACTCAGCCAAACGAGGGTGAGTCGACGATTTCCCTTAATGAGGAAGCTTCTCAGCCAACAGTAGAAAAACCAACGGCTCCTGCCCCAATCGTCGATCAAAGTCAACCGACACTGCCTGATCGTGAATTGCGGGTATCAGATCTTGACCGTTTGATTCGCGAAGAAGCAAGTTCTGTCGCAGAGTCGGATGTGGCAGCTCAACCAGCGACGGAAACGCCTGCTAAAGATCCTGATCAGGAAGAAAAATTAGCCAAGAAAAAGATTGTTTCGATCGATGCCGGTCGCAAGTACTTCTCACCAGAGCAAATCAAGGAAATCATTGATGAAGCTAGTAAGACGGGCTATACAGACTTGCATCTTCTAGTTGGAAATGACGGCTTGCGCTTTGTGCTGGATGATATGTCTTTGAAAGTGGGAGATACTTCTTATTCTAGCCAAGCCGTGACAGATGCGGTTGAAAAAGGGACAAAAGCTTATTACGATGATCCGAACGGGACAGCCTTGACCCAGGCTCAAATGGATGATATTTTGGCCTACGCCAAATCGAAGAAAGTAGGTGTCATCCCAACCATTAATAGTCCAGGTCACATGGATGCGATTCTGACAGCCATGGAACAATTGGGGATCGAAAATCCTCACTTTAATTATTTTGGTACAAAGAAATCAGCTCGAACAGTTGATTTGGACAACCAAAAAGCCTTAGACTTTACCAAGGCTTTGGTAGACAAGTATGCGGCTTATTTCAGCTGCAAGGCAGACATTTTTAACATTGGTTTGGATGAATATGCCAACGATGCCACAGATGCCCATGGTTGGCAGGTTCTCCAAGCCAGCAAGCATTGGCCAGGTGAAGGCTATCCAGAAAAAGGCTATGAAAAATTCATCCAATATGCTAATGATCTAGCAGCTATTGTGAAAAAACACAAGATGAAACCAATGGCTTTCAATGATGGAATCTACTACAATGGCGATACTTCCTATGGTACTTTTGACAAGGATATCATTGTGTCCTACTGGACAGGTGGCTGGAATGGCTATGATGTCGCTTCTTCAAAACTCTTGTCTGAACTAGGTCATCAGATTCTTAATACCAATGATGCTTGGTATTATGTGCTTGGACGGGACAAGGCTGGATCTGGTTGGTACAATCTTGATCAAGGTCTCGAAGGAATTTCCAAGTCAGCGATTGATGTGGTTCAAAAAAATGATGGAGCTAAGGTACCTTTCGTCGGTGGCATGGTAGCTGCCTGGGCAGATACGCCATCTGCAACCTACAAAAAAGACCTTCTCTTTAAGCTCATGCATGCTTTCGCGGACAAGAACGCGGACTACTTTGTAGCAGATCCTGAAGTGGTCGAAAAAGCTCTTTCAGAAGCTCCAACTGATTTGGATCACTATACACCGGAATCTCTAGTAGCCTTTACGGCAGCTAAAAAAGCATTAGAAGGGGCAGGAGCAGACACGACTCGAGCAGAGGCCAAAACCTTGATCGACCATCTCAAAGTAGCTCAGGATGCTTTGGTGTATACAGAAAGCTACGCGAAAGAAGTTGCTGCAAAAGAAGCAGCGGAAAAACTTACCATGAAGAAGGTCATCTCGATCGATGCGGGCCGCAAATACTTCTCACTGGATCAGTTGAAACGGATCGTCGACAAGGCCAGTGAGCTGGGTTATTCTGACTTGCACCTCCTGGTCGGAAACGATGGTATGCGCTTCGTCCTCGATGATATGACGGTGGAAGCCAATGGAAAAACCTATGCTAGTGATGATGTGAAAAAGGCCATTTTAGAAGGCACCAAGGCCTATTACGATGATCCAAATGGTCAAGCATTGACCCAAGCGGAAATGGATGAACTCCACGCTTATGCGACTGCGAAAGGAATCGGCTTGATTGCGGCAGTCAATAGTCCTGGACACATGGATGCTTTGTTGGTGGCCATGGAAAAATTGGGCATTGAAAATCCACAAGCCAGCTTTGATACGGTTTCAAAAACAACCATGGATTTGACCAATGAAGCAGCAGTCAACTTTACTAAAGCCTTGATTGGCAAGTACATGGACTACTTCAAAGACAAGTCTAAGATCTTTAACTACGGAACAGATGAATATGCCAATGACGCTACCAGTGCGCAAGGTTGGTACTACCTCAAGTGGTATGATCTCTATGGTAAATTTGCGGAGTATTCCAATAGTCTTGCAGCTATGGCGCGTGAAAAAGGCTTGCAGCCAATGGCCTTTAACGATGGCTTCTATTATGGAGATGAAGATGATGTTGCTTTTGACAAGGACGTCTTGATTTCATACTGGTCTAAAGGATGGTGGGGCTATAACCTCGCATCTCCACAGTATTTGGCAGATAAGGGTTATAAATTCCTCAATACCAACGGAGACTGGTACTATGTTTTAGGGCACAAAGGTGATCAAAGTTATCCGCTCGAAAAAGCTATTCAAAATACAGAAACTGTTCCGTTTGAACAGTTAGCTTCAACCAAGTACCCTGATGTCAAATTACCGACATCCGGAAGTATGTTGGGAATCTGGGCTGATGAACCTGCCAATGAATACAAGGAAGAAGAAGTCTTCCAGGTCATGGAAGCTTTTGCCAACCACAACAAGGACTATTTCAAGGCAGACTTCACTACTCTTAGAAAAGCAGTTGCTACGGTGCCAACAGATCTAGCCATTTACACACCAGAATCTCGCGCAGCCCTTGCGAAAGTCTTAGATAGCTTGAATTGGAATGTGAGCCGTGCTCATCAAGATCAGGTGGATCAAGAAGTGGCTGCTCTGACCCAAGCCCTTACGGGGCTTAAGCCAATTACACAAGTGGGTAGCTTGGCTGAAAATGACGTCAAAGCCCTAGTGGAAGACAAACCAAGTCTTGAAATCGTAGAAAAAGAACTTGATTTTGACCTTGTGGAACGGACCAATCCAGATCTCGCTAAAGGAGAACGCAGAGTGATCCAGGCTGGAGTTAAAGGGCAAGGTCTTGAGTATGTAGAGGTTTCGGCACTTGATCAAAGTCGAAAAGTGATCGCTACAGAAGTTGCCACAGAGCCGGTTGCAGAAATTGTTGAAGTCGGTATCAAAGAAGTCGTGATCCCAACAAGCCCTTCCGTAGAAGCACCAGTGAAATCAGACTTGCTCGTAAACAAAGTGGTTCCAGATCATTCAACACCTCAAGTGATCTCGAAAGATCAACCAGTAGCACCAGTAAATGCACCAACGCCAATTCCAGCAGCTGTGGAAAAAGAGGTTCGTTCAGAAGCAGTATCTTCTAACAAGCAACTCCCAGAAACAGGAGTGGAATCTGCACTTGGACTCGCTTTACTAGGAGCGATCTTAGGAGCAGCAGGAATGGACTTGAAAAATAAAAAAAGAGACTGAGACCTAGTTGATTTGTAACAGGTCGAAGTTAGGAGAGTGGGACAGAAATCGGTAATTCGTTAGAATTCGATTTCGTCGTCCCACCTCCGCACAGTTGAGTAGGGCTGTAAAAGCTGATGAAATCAGCGTAGTAGAGCCCACTCAACCACTGCGTCTTGCTCGACAATCCAAAAATAATTGAGAGGCTAGGACTTTTGTCCCAGCTTCTTTTTGTGTTTGTAAAACTGTACCCGGACAGTTTGTTTTTTTCACTCTTGTAACCCCTTCTATATCCTGCTAAAATAAAAACATGACACGATACAAAGCAACCATTTCATATGACGGGACCTTGTTTGCAGGGTTTCAACGCCAACCGCATGCCCGTAGTGTGCAAGAAGAAATCGAGAAGACCTTGACGCGCCTCAATCAAGGAACCCCTGTTACCGTTCATGGAGCGGGGCGAACGGATTCAGGTGTCCATGCTCTTGGCCAGGTGATTCATTTTGATCTCCCCCAAGCGCGGGACGAGGAGAAGCTTCGCTTTGCCCTCGATACCCAAACCCCAGAGGATATTGATTTCATCCGAGTGGAGCAAGTAGAAGATGACTTTCACTCACGCTACAAGAAGCACAGCAAGACCTATGAATTTATCGTGGATTATGGTCGTCCCAAGAACCCCATGATGCGCCACTATGCCACCCACTATCCTTATCCTTTGGATGTGGAAAAGATGCAAGCAGCCATCCAAAAGTTGGAGGGAACCCATGATTTCACCGGTTTCACAGCTTCAGGAACCAGCGTGGAAGATAAGGTTCGTACGATTACAGAGGCTCGCTTGGTTGAGGATGCAGAACATCATCGCCTTGTCTTTACCTTTTCGGGCAATGGCTTTCTCTACAAGCAAATCCGTAATATGGTGGGAACTTTGTTGAAGATTGGAAATGATCGGATGCCGATCGAGCAGATCGATCTGATTTTGGAAAAGAAGGACCGCAATCTTGCAGGTCCTACAGCAGCGCCAAATGGCTTATATTTAAAGGAGATCCGTTATGAGTAATGAATTGATTCTAGCTATTTCAGGAAATGATATTTTTAGTGGGGGAGGTCTTCACGCAGACCTTGCAACTTATACGACTAACAAACAGCATGGTTTTGTAGCGGTGACTTGTTTGACCGCTATGACGGAGCACGGTTTTGAAGTGATTCCGGTGGATTCGACGACCTTTGCTCAACAGCTCAACTCCCTCAAAGATGTTCCTTTTTCTGCTATTAAACTCGGTCTTTTGCCAAATGTTGAAGTGGCAGACTTGGCTTTGGACTATGTCAAAGCCCATGCGGAGATTCCTGTGGTACTAGATCCTGTCTTGGTCTGCAAGGAAAGTCATGATGTAGAAGTTTCAGCTCTTCGAGACGAATTGATTAAGTTCTTCCCTTATGTGACCATCATCACGCCAAACTTACCAGAAGCTGAGATCTTGACCCAAAGCAAGATTCAATCGCTCGACGATATGAAGGAGGCAGCGCGCAAGCTCCACGAATTAGGAGCAGCGAATGTCGTGGTCAAAGGAGGCAATCGTCTCAATAAAGAAAAGGCCATCGATGTCTTTTATGATGGGACAGACTTCACCGTCATTGAAGAGCCAGTCTTAGAAAAGAACAATACAGGAGCTGGTTGTACCTTTGCGTCTAGCATTTCCAGCCAGTTGGTGAAAGGAAAATCACCGCTTGAAGCTGTCAAAGCTTCTAAAGACTTTGTCTTCCAAGCGATTCAACATTCAGACCAGTATGGAGTAGTACAATATGACATCTAATCGAACTCAACTCATTGCCCGCCTTTCCATTTTGACAGCCTTGACAGTTGTACTTGGCTACTATACCAAACTCCCAACTCCCACAGGGATTGTCACCCTGTTAGATCTTGGAGTGTATTTTACAGCCTTCTATTTTGGACGCAAGGAAGGTGCGATTGTAGGTGGTGTCGGAGCTTTTCTACTCGACCTCATTTCAGGCTATCCTCAGTGGATGTTCTTTAGTCTCCTCTTTCACGGGGGGCAAGGCTATTTCGCTGGCTTCAAGGGAAAAGCCCGTTACTTAGGCTTGCTTCTTGCGACAGTCGTCATGGTAGGCGGTTACGCACTAGCTTCTGCCCTCCTTTTAGGCAATGGATGGGGAGCTGCTATCTCGGACATTCCAAATAACCTTGCTCAGAATTTTGTCGGAATGGCTTTAGGCTATGTGGTCTATTATGCCTTCCAAAAGAAAGGAAACTAATTCATGGATTTGGAGCAACTGAAGAAGGATACAAAAGAAATCCTGGTAGATGTTTTGGCAAAAAGCCGTCTCCATCAGGGACAGATTCTAGTTCTCGGGATGTCTTCAAGTGAAGTTGCAGGAGGGCAAATTGGAAAGGCTTCGAACATCGACATTGCTGAAGCTATTGTCCAGGCCTTGCTAGATGAGTTGAATCCAAGAGGGATTTATCTAGCGGTACAAGGATGTGAGCACCTCAATCGCGCCTTGGTGGTCGAGCGGGAATTGGCAGACAAGAAGGAGTTAGAAATCGTCAATGTCCTTCCAAGTCTCCATGCAGGGGGAGCTGGACAACTCGCTGCTTTCAAGTATTTCAAGGATCCTGTTGAAGTAGAATTTATCACAGCCCAAGCGGGCTTAGACATCGGAGATACCTCAGTGGGGATGCACGTCAAGCACGTGCAAGTCCCAATTCGCCCTGTCATACGTGAACTAGGGGAAGCCCATGTCACAGCCCTCGCTAGTCGGCCAAAATTGATAGGTGGTGCCCGTGCTCTCTATCTAGACGATCCTATCCGAAAATCATAACTAGAACTAGCTTTTAGGGGCTAGTTTTTTTGGATGAAAAGAGAGGCAAAAACGTTTTAAAACTTGCAATTTCAAAGTTTTGTGGTAAAATTATAAGGAATGACTATATTATTTTAAGGAGAGACAGAATGTCTGTATCATTTGAAAACAAAGAAACTAACCACGGTGTATTGACTTTCACCATCAGTCAAGAGCAAATCAAACCTGCTTTGGACCGTGTGTTTGAGTCTGTTAAGAAAACCTTGAACGTACCTGGATTCCGTAAAGGTCATATTCCACGTCCAATCTTCAACCAACGTTTTGGTGAAGAAGCTCTTTACCAAGATGCTTTGAACGATCTTCTTCCAGCAGCATACGAAGCAGCTGTTAAAGAAGCTGGAATCGAAGTTGTAGCACAACCTACTTTTGATGTTGTATCTATGGAAAAAGGTCAAGACTGGACATTGACAGCAGCTGTTGTAACAAAACCTGAAGTAAAATTGGGTGCTTACAAAGACCTTGAAGTATCAGTAGAAGTTTCTAAAGAAGTAACAGACGCTGATGTGGATGCTCGTATCGAACGCGAACGCAACAACTTGGCTGAATTGGTTGTTAAAGAAGGTGCTGCAGCAGAAGGCGACACAGTTGTAATCGACTTCGTAGGTTCTATCGATGGTGTCGAATTCGACGGTGGTAAAGGTGACAACTTCTCACTTGGACTTGGTTCAGGTCAATTCATCCCAGGTTTCGAAGACCAATTGGTTGGACACTCTGCTGGTGCAACAGTTGACGTCATCGTAACTTTCCCAGAAGACTACCAAGCAGCTGACCTTGCAGGTAAAGAAGCGAAATTCGTGACAACTATCCACGAAGTGAAAGCAAAAGAAGTACCAGCTCTTGACGATGAATTGGCAAAAGACATCGATGAAGAAGTTGAAACTCTTGCTGAATTGAAAGAAAAATACCGCAAAGAATTGGCAGAAGCAAAAGAAGAAGCATACAACGATGCAGTAGAAGCAGCAGCGATCGATCTTGCAGTTGAAAATGCTGAAATCGTTGAACTTCCAGAAGAAATGATCCACGAAGAAGTACACCGTTCAATCAACGAATTCCTTGGAAATATGCAACGTCAAGGAATCTCACCTGAAATGTACTTCCAAATTACTGGAACAACTCAAGATGATCTTCACAAACAATATGAAGCAGAAGCAGAAAGCCGCACGAAGACAAACCTTGTGGTTGAAGCAGTAGCCAAAGCAGAAGGCTTCGAAGCAACTGAAGAAGAAATCAATGCTGAAATCGAACAATTGGCAGCAGATTACAACATGCCAGTTGAACAAGTTCGCAACCTTCTTTCACCAGAAATGTTGAAACATGACATCACAGTGAAGAAAGCCGTGAACGTGATCACAAGCACAGCAAAAGTAAAATAATTGAGAATAAAAAGAAGAGCCATGAGGCTCTTCTTTTTTCTGATTTCATGGAGAATCCTGGAATTTTCCTTTGACGAAAGGGGAAATTTATCGTACAATAGAGTGTAACGATAAAATGCGTGATAGATTTAGTGACGAGAAGTTTTCAATCTATCATCGAGGATAGGATGAGGTTTAAGACCCGATCCTTCTCCATTTAGGAAATGAAACATAAGGAGATTTACCCTTGGAATTAGAAGTATTTGCTGGACAAGAAAAAAGTGAACTTTCTATGATTGAAGTGGCGCGTGCGATTTTGGAATTACGCGGACGTGACCATGAAATGTACTTTAGCGATCTTGTAAATGAAATTCAAAATTACCTTGAAAAATCAAACAGCGAGATCCGTGAAGCCCTCCCATTGTTCTACACAGAATTGAATGTAGATGGAAGCTTTATCCCACTTGGAGATAACAAATGGGGTCTTCGTTCATGGTATGCCATCGATGAAGTTGACGAAGAAATCATCGCTCTTGAAGAAACAGACGAAGATGAAGCTCCTAAGAAACGGAAGAAAAAACGTGTCAATGCCTTCATGGATGGAGACGAGGATGCGATCGACTACAACGACGACGATCCAGAAGACGAAGAAGTTTACGAAGCAGATCCAGCTCTTTCATATGATGAAGAAAATCCAGACGATGAAAAGAGTGAAGTCGAAGCTTACGATGCTGAAATCAATGAAATCGTACCAGATGATTTGGGTGAGGAAGTTGAATTAAGCGAAGAAGACGACGAAGAAGAGGATTCTGAAGACGAGGAAGAAGAATAAATCATATGAAACAAGGAAATTGTTCCTTGTTTTTTTATTGAAGACGAAGTTTTCCCAGAAACTTTCCTTAGGTGAGTACGGACGTCAGCGAACTTCTACGAAGTTCCATGACTAATTATTGAGCCTTAAGTCTCAATAATTCCGAGTGCCTGAAGCTATGAAGTTTCAGGCACTTTTCTCACGGCGGAAAGTTTCAGAATATCCTTTGATTTTTCAAAAGTAGAGGATGGTTTGCAAGTAATTTATTGACTTATATGTCAATAAAAATAGTTTATCTATCTTCTGAAAAAAAACAATTGTTCCTTGTTTCTTTTTGTTTGCATTGAAAACGGTGGCAAGTTAGAGTATAATGAACATGTAAGTATTTCCCAAATAGGAGGTGTTCAGATGGACTTTCGTTTAGATCAAAGTTTAGTAGCTCTTGGTATTGATACGGTTGTGGTCGGAATTGCTAGAAATGTGGATCCCCAAGCAGTCTTGCCCCCTTCTTTTCTTGAAAAGAAGAAAGCAGTTGAACAATGGGCGCTCCAGTGTCAGACAGAAGAAGTAGCGGCATCCCCTGTCGTCAAAGGCTATACAGACCTCTTGCAAAAAGTAGGGCGTAGCATCAAGAAAAATCCACCAACAGTCCTTGCTCTCATCCGAAACATCCAGCATCGAGGAGCTCTTCCTCAGATCAATAGCATCATCGATATCTATAATGTCGAATCTCTGAAGTCCTTTCTCGCAATTGGAGGACATGACCTAGATAAGATTGAGGGACCGATTGAATTTACAGTGAGTCAAAGAGACGATCTCTTCCTCCCTATCCTTTCTAGTGAAAAACATGTCGCACCGACAGATCCTGTCTACCGGGATCAAAAAGGAGTTCTGGCTTGGTTGGATGTACGCGATAGTGACCATTACAAATTTGAGGAGACTACGCAAAACGCCCTCTTTGTCATCCAAGGAAATACCGAGACGTCAGTCGAGATGCGTTTAGAAGCGCTAGAACGAATCCACAAGGACCTTGCTCTTTGCATGCCTCAGCTTCAATTTGAGAAATTTCTCGTCACACAAAATGGAGTGGAAAAGGTCGTGTAAACAGCGAAAATCATTTTCATGAAATTTTCAATTTGACAAAGTAGACCATTTGCGGTAAGATATTGTTCGGGCACCTCATTTTGAGGTCGGAGCTCCCTAAGGATTAGGGAGCTATTTTTGTTTTTTCTGCAAAGAGGAATGGCCTCTACAACATTAGAAGAAGAGGAAAGCACATGTCAACAAAATATATTTTTGTCACGGGTGGTGTCGTATCATCCATCGGGAAAGGGATTGTCGCAGCAAGTCTTGGTCGCTTGCTTAAAAATCGTGGATTGAAAGTGACGATCCAAAAATTTGACCCTTATATCAATATCGACCCAGGGACGATGAGTCCTTACCAACACGGGGAAGTATTTGTCACAGACGATGGTGCAGAGACAGACTTGGACCTTGGTCACTATGAACGATTTATTGATATCAATCTAAATAAGTACTCAAATGTGACGACAGGGAAAATTTATAGTGAGGTCCTTCGTAAGGAACGTCGTGGAGAATACTTGGGCGCGACGGTACAGGTCATTCCTCATATCACAGATGCCTTGAAAGAAAAGATCAAACGAGCAGCGACGACGACGGATTCAGATGTCATCATCACAGAAGTCGGGGGAACAGTCGGAGACATTGAGTCCCTTCCATTCCTTGAAGCTCTTCGTCAAATGAAGGCAGATGTCGGTGCTGAAAATGTTATGTACATCCACACCACCCTTCTTCCTTACTTGAAGGCTGCGGGAGAAATGAAAACCAAGCCGACCCAACACTCAGTGAAAGAATTGCGTGGTCTTGGGATTCAACCAAATATGTTGGTCATCCGTACAGAAAAACCAGTTGGTCAAGGAATTAAAAACAAGTTGGCTCAATTCTGTGATGTCGCACCAGAAGCTGTCATTGAGTCACTTGATGTGGAACATTTGTACCAAATCCCATTGAACTTGCAATCACAAAATATGGACCAAATCGTTTGTGACCATTTGAAATTGAATGTTCCTGCAGCAGATATGACAGAATGGTCTGCGATGGTCGACAAGGTCATGAACCTCAAGAAGCAGGTCAAGATTTCCTTGGTTGGAAAATACGTAGAATTGCAAGATGCCTACATTTCTGTCGTTGAGGCCTTGAAGCACTCAGGGTATGCCAATGATGCAGAGGTCAAGATTAATTGGGTCAATGCCAATGATGTGACAGCTGAAAATGTGGCAGAACTCCTTGGAGATGCGGATGGGATCATCGTCCCAGGTGGTTTTGGTCAACGGGGAACAGAAGGAAAAATTCAAGCCATCAAGTATGCGCGTGAACAAGACGTCCCAATGTTGGGTGTCTGCTTGGGTATGCAGTTAACCTGTATCGAATTTGCCCGTCACGTTTTAGGCTTGGAAGGGGCCAATTCATCCGAATTGGATCCAGAAACCAAGTATCCAATTATCGATATCATGCGGGACCAAATTGATGTGGAAGACATGGGAGGAACGCTCCGTCTCGGTCTTTACCCATCTAAACTCAAACGAGGATCAAAAGCAGCCGCTGCCTATGATAATCAAGAAGTGGTACAACGTCGCCACCGTCACCGTTATGAGTTTAACAATGTTTTCCGTGAACAGTTTGAAGAAGCAGGTTTTGTCTTCTCAGGCGTTTCACCAGACAACCGTTTGGTCGAAATCGTTGAAATCCCAGAAAACAAATTCTTTGTTGCTTGCCAATACCACCCAGAATTGTCAAGCCGTCCAAACCGCCCAGAAGGACTTTACACAGCCTTCATCACAGCGGCAGTTGAAAACCACGATAGCAAATAAAAATCAAGGGAGCAGGTCTATAGACCTGCTCCCTTTTTGTGAAAAAATGACAAACCCTGAAAAAAGTTTGAAAAAAATCTTGACAAAAAAGTTGTTGATTGATATACTAGTAAAGTACTCAATCGCGGGGATGGCGGAATTGGCAGACGCGCAGGACTAAGGATCCTGTGACCGCTTTAGGTCGTGAGGGTTCAAGTCCCTCTCTCCGCATCGGATCAAGATAGCTTTGGCTATCTTTTTTTGTTTTTAAATTTCTTTGTGGTAGAATAGGTGTGAGATGAGGTGAGAAAATGAAGAAGAAGTATCTGGTTTTGGTCGATGGCCTCTTTGCACTATTGGGAAGTGCCATTAATTTTTTCGGTCCTATCCTGATTTTAGCTATGGCGATAGGCGCATACAAGGATACTTTTAGATATTTTATCGCCTTAAACATATGGAATGTCCTCGTTTTTCTAGCAGCGATTGCTTCTAAGTATTTTCTCAGAAAAGAGAAAAGGATTAAAAAGTGGATTCCCAATCTTTTCTTGATAGCGGGCAGTATTCTCTTTCTTGCGTCAATCCTTGCTGTGTGTGAGTATATTCCCTTTCTTGAGGGAGTGCTAAACGGGCTTTTTGGAAAAATGTTCACCGACAGTCAATTATTTGCTGCTTATTTCTATTCTCAATGGGTTGTAGCAGCACTCCTTGTGATCTGCGGGATCGCCTTTCTCCTTTCGCTAAAAAATTTTAAAGAAGAGAATTGAGAGTGGGACAGAAATCGGTAATTCGTTAGAATTCGATTTCGTCGTCCCACCTCCGCACAGTTGAGTAGGGCTGTAAAAGCTGATGAAATCAGCGTAGTAGAGCCCACTCAACCACTGCGTCTTGCTAGACAATCCAAAAATAATTAAGAGGCTAGGACTTTTGTCCCAGCCTCTTTTCCTTATTTGCTAGGGTGAAAGCCTTAGGAGATAGGAGATTCCGCCCTAATTATCATAAGAAAGTGCTTAAAGACACAGGAAAAGCTAGCAATTTCATCTAAAAAGTGATAAAATAAACAATGTAAGTGGGATCAATCCCACAAAAATTTATAGGAGGCCTATGACAAATGGCAATCGTTTCAGCAGAAAAATTTGTCCAAGCAGCTCGTGACAACGGTTATGCAGTTGGTGGATTTAACACAAACAACCTTGAGTGGACTCAAGCTATCTTGCGTGCAGCAGAAGCTAAGAAAGCTCCAGTACTTATCCAAACTTCTATGGGTGCTGCTAAATACATGGGTGGTTACAAAGTATGTAAAGCCCTTATTGAAAACCTTGTAGAATCAATGGGTATCACTGTACCAGTTGCTATTCACCTTGACCATGGTCACTACGACGATGCTCTTGAATGTATCGAAGCTGGTTACACTTCAATCATGTTTGACGGTTCACACCTTCCAGTTGAAGAAAACCTTAAATTGGCTAAAGACGTTGTTGAAAAAGCACACGCTAAAGGTATCTCAGTAGAAGCTGAAGTTGGTACTATCGGTGGTGAAGAAGACGGTATCATCGGTGACGGTGAATTGGCACCAATCGAAGATGCTAAAGCAATGGTTGCTACAGGAATCGACTTCTTGGCTGCAGGTATCGGTAACATCCACGGTCCTTACCCAGCAAACTGGAAAGGTCTTCACCTTGACCACTTGCAAAAATTGACTGAAGCTGTTCCAGGATTCCCAATCGTATTGCACGGTGGATCAGGTATCCCTGACGATCAAATCCAAGCAGCTATCAAACTTGGTGTTGCAAAAGTTAACGTTAACACTGAATGCCAAATCGCATTTGCAAATGCTACTCGTCAATTCGTACGTGAATACGATGCAAACGAAGCAGAATACGACAAGAAGAAACTCTTCGACC